>Ga0172382_10010589_pt1 | contig 12334 bp, 11 predicted proteins | sample Leawel138RmetaG_FD_122245 | JGI IMG/M metagenome (GOLD analysis project Ga0172382, IMG submission 122245) | Leachate microbial communities from a municipal landfill in Southern Ontario, Canada - Leachate well 138R metaG | ecosystem: Engineered > Solid waste > Landfill > Unclassified | place...
AATGGATTTCCAGAAAGGGTTTCATTATCTAAAAGAAACGCTTTTTTTTGTCCAAATTTGTCTTCTTTCTCTTTCATCTTACACCTTTGATACATTTCAACCCTAATGGTTTAATCTGTATCGTGAAAATATTGTTCAATCTTTTTTGCCGCCAAATGATAGGATGCTTTTAGTGCTCCAACCGAGGTACCCAAAATAGCTGACATCTCATCATACTTAAGGTCCTCAAAGTATTTCATATTGAAAACCAGCCGTTGTTTGTCTGGAAGTGTGAGTATAGCTTCCTGCAATTTCTGTTGTGCCCTGTTGCCGTTGAAATGACTGCTATCTTTCAGGGTATCTGCCAGATACGCAGAGTTTTCGTCCTCCAATGATACTTGGTTACGTTGCTTCTTCTTGTTTAAAAATGTGATACACTCATTGGTTGCAATCCTGTAAAGCCAGGTATATAACTGCGCATCTTCGCGAAATTTATCCAGGTTTTTCCAGATCTTGATAAATACATCCTGGACAATATCATCGGCATCATCATGGTCAATAACCAGACGGCGTATATGCCAATAAAGTTTTTGCTGATATTTTTTCAATAGCAGCGTAAAGGCCTCCTCGCGGGTTTCGGGGACTGCAAATTTTTTAAGTATTAATGCATCTTCCATACGCTATTTCCGTCATTGAGGAGAAAATCAAATTTATTGCCAAGCGTAAATTATTTTCGCTTCAATACCGAGTGTACCGCAGCAATGATGTTATCTGCAGTCAGACCATATTTTTCCATCAGTTGTGCCGGAGTTCCACTTTCACCAAAGCTATCATTCACGGCCACATATTCTTGTGGAGCAGGTCGTTTGGTGGTCAATAATTGGGCAATACTATCGCCAAGCCCGCCAAGTCGGTTATGCTCTTCGGCAGTCACCACACAACCGGTTTTGGCTACCGATTGCAATACTGCCTCTTCATCCAATGGTTTAATGGTGTGAATATTAATGATTTCGGCATCTATTCCCATGGCAGCCAATTTCTCTCCAGCGACAATTGCTTCCCAAACCAAATGTCCGGTTGCAAAGATGCTCACATCCTTACCTTCATTGACCATCCAGGCTTTTCCGATTTCAAATTTTTGATCTGGATCTGTAAAAACCGGTACTGCAGGCCGACCGAACCGAAGGTAAACCGGTCCTTCATGATCCGCAATTGCAATGGTCGCGGCTTTGGTTTGGTTATAATCACAGGGATTGATCACCGACATGCCGGGCAGCATTTTCATCAATCCAATATCTTCCAGAATCTGATGTGTGGCGCCATCTTCACCAAGCGTCAGACCGGCATGGGAAGCACAAATCTTTACATTTTTGCCTGAATAAGCAATGGATTGCCTAATCTGATCATAGACCCTACCTGTAGAGAAGTTGGCAAAGGTGCCGGTAAATGGGATTTTTCCCCCTATGGTCAGTCCGGCAGCAATGCCCATCATATTGGCTTCTGCAATCCCGATCTGAAAAAATCTGTCCGGAAATTCCTTGATGAAATCATTCATTTTCAGGGATCCAATTAGATCTGCGCAAAGGGCCACAACATTATCATTGTTTCTGCCAGCTTCCACCAGGCCTGCCCCAAATCCCGAACGGGTATCTTTTTTCTCTGTGAACGAGTATTTTTTCATCTTAATAATCTCCTAAGGTTTCTTCTAATTGTGCCAGGGCATCGGCCAGCTGCTCATCACTTGGTGCTACCCCATGCCATTTGTGGGAGCCCATCATAAAATCAACTCCATTTCCCATTTCGGTACGCATCAAAATCACCACAGGCTTACCTTGGCCTGTAAGCGTTTTGGCTTCTGCCAAACCTCTCAGCGTATCTTTCATATCATTGCCATCCATCTTCAACACCTGCCATCCAAAGGCCTTCCATTTTGCCTCCAGATCGCCCAACGAAAGCACATTTTCGGTTGATCCATCAATTTGTTGTCCATTATAATCCACAATGGCAATCAGGTTATCCACTTTATTGTGAGGTGCAAACATAGCGGCCTCCCAAATCTGGCCTTCCTGCAGCTCCCCATCACCCATCAACACATAAACCAAATGATTATCCTTATTTAGTTTTTTGGAGAGTGCAGCACCAATGCCGGCTGAAAGACCCTGGCCCAATGAGCCCGATGCAATCCGGATGCCAGGAAGTCCTTCATGGGTGGTCGGATGTCCCTGCAATCGGGAATTGATTTTTCGAAAAGTAGCCAGTTCGCTGACCTCAAAGTAACCGGCACGAGCAAGAGTACTGTAAAACACTGGGGAGATATGTCCATTGGAAAGGAAAAATAGATCCTCACCAATTCCATCCATAGTGAAGTCTGGATCATGTTCCATTACCTCGAAAAAAAGTGCTACAAACAAATCAGCACAGCCCAATGAACCGCCCGGGTGCCCCGATTGGCAGGCATGAACCATACGGACGATATCCCTCCGGACTTGGGTCGCTGTCTGTTCTAAGGTATTTATATCCATTTTAAAGGGTTGAGTTGTTAATTATTGCCGTAAAGGTAATGATTTTTGGGCAATCTAAATAAGACAGAAAACCCTGCAGTTTTCCAGCAGCAAGCTGATTAAAGCGACCGGATCCTGAGACTTCTAAACCAAACATCATCGCTGTGATCCTGCAATCCGATATATCCACTTCGCTCCGGTCCACCTGCTTCAATCATTTCTGTCCAGCCTTTGAATTTGCTGTTCTCAATCATGGTTTCCCACCCACTGTCCCACAACTTGTATTCCACCACCTTATGACCATTCAGAAAATGGCTGACATTTCCATCCTTCACCACAATCCGGCCCTTATTCCATTCTCCATAAGGTTTAGAGCTCTGGGGCACAGCCGGTATCAAGTCGTAAAGAGAAGCGGATTGCCGATTCCCATCACGGCCCATTTTGGCGTCTGGATGATTTTCATTGTCCAGCAACTGATACTCAGGGGCTGAACGGTAAATTGGTTTTCCTTCGATTTCCCTGGCCAGATAAAAGATACCACTATTGGCTCCTTTTGCAACTTTGTATTCGAATTCAAATTCAAAGTTTTTGAAACTTTGATAGAAAATTATATCTCCCCGATCCGTGCTGCCTTCAAACTGGGCCCCTCTACGGTTGATTTTCAGCGTTCCATCTTCAATCGTCCAGCTTTTTGGGACATCTGCCCGATTATACCCCCTCCATTCGCCAAAGCTTTCTCCATCAAACATGGTGATCCAGGGGCCGGGCTGAGATTGACCGGAAGCTGGGATGGCGCAAGCAAATAGGGTGTAAACAAGGGTAAGAAAAATGGGTGCCCTGGTAATGGTTTTGGTTTTCAAATGGGTTATCATAGCTATTATTTGATATATAAACTTACTTTTTGAAACAATTCATCGGGTAAAAAAGGTTTTACGATCATATCATTGAAATGGTTCTTGTTGATTTTCAATTCTACATCTTCTTTCATGTTGGCGGTCAGCGCAATGATTGGGATTTGGATCCCACTTTCCCGTATAATTTTTGCCGCTAAATATCCATCCATTACCGGCATATGCAGATCCATCAGAATGAGCTGATGTTTTTCTTTTTTCAGCATATCTATCGCTTCTTTCCCATTTTCTGCCACATCTATTTCCGCTCCCCAATTTTGCAGGAAACTACGAGCCACCATTACGTTGATTTTATTGTCCTCAACCAATAAAATTGATACCCCCCGAAGCGGCAAATCTTTGTCCGAGATCAGGTTGCGACATTCTATTGTTTCCATGCGGCTAAGTGTTTTCTCAAAATGCTGTACAAAGGAAAATGTGGAGCCTACATTCAGTTCGCTTTCTGCATTTAATTCCACGCCCTGAAGTTCGAGAATTTTTTTGGAGATGGCCAGCCCCAAGCCCGTGCCACCAAAACTCCTGGATGTGGAAGAATCTGCCTGGGTAAAGCGATTGAAAATTATGGACAGGTTTTCTTTGGATATTCCTATTCCGGAATCTTTTACCTCAATTTTTAGATTTATAGTGTCCTCAGTCTGGTCGATCACCTGCAGTGAGACATCAACTGTACCGCTGGCCTGAGTGAATTTTACAGCATTGTGGACCAAATTGTTCAAGACCTGGAAAAATCGGGTTTGATCTCCCAGGACATGGGTTTTGAGAGCGGGATCAATATGCAGCTTGAGTGCTACATTTTTTTCCTCAGCAAAATTCTGCAAGCCCACCACTATATTTCGGGCAATATCTACCACATCAATTTCATTTTTATTGAATTTGACTTTACCTGCTTCAAGCTTGTTGTAATCCAAAATATCATTGACAATTGTCAATAGGTTGTTTGCAGAAAAAAGGAGCGTATCGAGCTGTTCACTTTGGTCAGGACGCGGTTTGTTTTTCAACAGTATATGGCTCATACCAATCACCGAGTTCAACGGGGTTCTGATTTCATGGCTCATATTACTGAGAAATTCGCTTTTTGCCCGAAGACTCTGTTCGGCTAATTTTTTAGATTCCCGCAATTGGAATGATACGCGTTGGGATAATACTAAAGACTGCAAGAAAAAGAAACTGATATATCCCCAGAATGTAAGTGGAATAGGAGTCTCCCAAATGGCCCAATAGTCAAGAATAGTCAGGATAAACAGCAGCATTAAAGCTCCTGTGCTTAGCAAAGCATATTTTGAACCCAGTCTTTTACTTCTATATGCAACAAAGTAAACATATAAGGCATAGAGAATACAAAAGATAGTAACAAATAGAAAAGGATTGATCAGTAGGGTAAAATAAAAGGGCGGCACAAGGAGCGTTATAATAGCAAATAATATACAAATTCCAAAAATCAGCCGGATGATCCAGTTTTTTACATCCAGTGGATACAGAAATTTGGTGTACAGGGCAAAAATGCCCACGGAGATAAACAGGCTTAGATATTCAAAATAGACTAGGGTGTGCCAACTGATATCGGGTATGAGATTATTGAAGGTATAATTCTCAATGCCTGCAATCCTGTAACTATATACAATGCTGTAAAGGGAGAAAAGGAGAATGGCTTTGTCCCGGTTACCCAGGAGGTAAAGCCCCAGGAAAAACAATCCACCCATAAACAGACAGCCGGTGAGAAACATATCCACAGCTTCTACAATCCGGCGATTCAAATTCAACTGTTTTTGTGCGCCAAATTTTATGGATTCATTGATTCCTCCCTTGCTGTGCACAAAATTGGCGATTTCCAGTACCAGCTCAACTGTATCCAGGTTTTCGTTTATCGCATGGGCTTTGTTAAGCCATTGGGGCACAAAATCAGCAGGATTATCAGCAACAGTGCCGTTTTCCAGAATCAGGGAGTCATTGAGGTATAATCTGTAGGCCGAATACACTTCAGGCATATCAAGGCGTAAGCGTTCACCATATTCAGGAAGCAAGATTGTTAATCGAAAAGTACCGTAACCGATTCCATCCAGTTTCTTGCCATCCACTTTGATATTGTTCCACAGCGTTGGGAAGCTGACGATTTGTCCTCCTTCAAAGCCGGAGGTGGACCGGAGCTGATTCCAATAAAATTCCCATTCCCCATCCAGTAGGACACCTTTGGAAAGATCTGTATCACGGAGGTCGAGCACCCCTTGTTTTGCCAAAACCCGCACAGGTCTTGCTTGAACATCAGCAAGAAACCCAACCAGGATTAGGAAAACAATCAATCTTTTCATAGGTTTTACGGTCCAGTTAGAGGGACTCGGCAACCACCTCTTCTACTTCGGGTACCATGCGTTTTAAAAGTCCTTCAATTCCAGCTTTCAAAGTGATCATGGAGGAAGGACAACCGCTGCAGGACCCGCGCAACTCTACGGTAACCGTACCCGCATCGTAGGATTTATAACTAATTGCACCACCATCCTGTTCTACTGCCGGCCGCACATAATCATGCAGAATTTGCTGGATTTTGATCTCCGTTTCCGAGCCTTCAAAGTTTGTGTTTTCGTCGGATACCACTTCCTGAATTTTCAGTTCGGACTCAACTGCTCCTTTGATAAATTCTTTCAGGATTGCTTCTACATCTTCCCATTCCACGTCATCCACCTTGGTGACGGTGACAAAATTGCTGGCGAAAAACACCCCATTCACAAAGTTGAATTTAAACAATTCCCGGGCGAAAGGGGACTCCTGTGCCTTTTCGGCATCTGGGTAATCCAGACTGCCATTGACCAGTAATTTGTTTACCAGAAACTTCATTGTTGCTGGATTGGGTGTGTATTCGGTATATACGTTGATCGTTGCCATATTTATTCATCTTTTATTTGCACAAAAATAAGTAATTTTTGTCAGCTTCAGGTCAAGTACTTGTCAGGTTATAAGGACACTCCGGTATAATTGTGGGGACTGATCCTTTTTAGCTCGGCCTTTATAGAATCTGAAATGTCCAATCCATCTACAAATTTGGCGATGGTCTCCTGCGTCACCACTTCATTGGTACGTGTAAGTTCCTTGAGCGTTTCATAGGGTTTTGCAAAACCTTCCCTTCTCAATATCGTTTGGATGGCTTCGGCCACAACAGCCCAGTTTTCCTCCAAATCGGCATCGAGAGCCGACTTGTGGAGAATCAGCTTTCCTAAACCCCTGAGTATGGATTTGAGCGCAATCAGACTATGGGCCATCGGCATACCCATATTTCTCAGCACGGTAGAGTCAGTAAGATCCCGTTGCAATCTGGAGATAGGGAGTTTCGCTGCCAAATGTTCAAAAAGTGCATTTGCCAGCCCCAAGTTTCCTTCTGCATTTTCAAAATCAATAGGATTGACCTTGTGGGGCATTGCGGATGAACCAATCTGACCAGCAGTGATTTTCTGTTTGAAGTAATCCATGGAAATATACGTCCAACAGTCTCGACTGAGATCGACCAGGATGGTGTTTATTCTTTTCAATGCATCACAATGGGCAGCGAAAAAGTCATAATGTTCGATCTGAGTGGTTGTCTGAGAGCGGGATAAGCCCAATTGTTGCTGGACAAAGCGATTGGCAAATTCCACCCAGTCTATGTCCGGATAAGCTACATGATGCGCATTGAAATTGCCGGTTGCCCCTCCGAACTTTGCCGCAAAAGGAATCTGCTTCAAATGCTCTACCTGTAGCTTCAACCTTTCTACAAATACGTAAATCTCTTTGCCAAGCCTGGTGGGAGAAGCCGGCTGACCGTGTGTTCGGGCAAGCATAGAGACCTCCTTCCACTCTTCAGCCTTTTGTTCAAGTGCCTGTATGACCTCTTCGAGCTTAGGTAGAAAGCTTGCTTCCAGAGCCAGCTTCCAGGTATAAGGGATGGCCGTATTGTTGATATCCTGTGAGGTCAGTCCAAAATGAATAAACTCCAGCGCATCCTGCAGCCCCAACGCTTCGAATTGGTGTTTTACAAAATATTCTACCGCCTTTACATCATGATTGGTGATTTTTTCTTTCTCCTTGATCCAGATCGCATCCTCCAAAGAAAAGCGACGGTAAATATCTCTAAGTTTTTCATGGAGTGTGCTGTCGAAATGATTTAATTGAGGAATGCCTGAATCCGTCAGCGCAATAAAATACTCGATTTCAACAAAGACCCTATAGCGAATCAACGCATATTCTGAAAAATATTCACCCAACTCCCTGGTGGCATTGTGGTACCTTCCGTCAATGGGAGAAATTGCTGTAAGTGCAGATAATGACATGTTTATTTGAATTTTCTGCAAAGGTACAAAAACCCTTTTACAACTCCCTGATGCGAATGTTGCGATAAGCAACTACATCACCATGATCCTGCAACCCGATTTTCCCTTTTGAATACTGGGCAAATCCTTCCCAATCTTTGAATTTACTTGCATTCAGCATTTCGTCCCAAGCTTCACTGCCAATTTCTACATCAGCTGTCTGGACATCATTCAGCCAAAAGGTGATTCGGCCATTGTTTTTGACAATTCTGGCCAGGTTCCATTCGCCTAAAGCCTTGGGTTGGGAGACTTCCTGGCTTCCCATCATATCATAAAGGGTTCCCGCCAGGTGATTTTCAATCTTATTGTCGGCTGCATCAATATTATCCAATACTTGCATTTCTATGCCAGTCCGGAAGGTGTGGCTATATTTTTCATCCTCCATGACACCAATAAAAATACCACTATTGCCTCCCGGCGAAATTTTCCATTCCAACTCGAGCTCAAAATTTTCGTATTCTCCATCAGTGACAATATCACCTCTTCCTTCTTGGGACACCTCCGGATTGAAACGCAGTTCGCCATCTACCGCTATCCATCCTGATGCCACCGTATCACGCAAATAAGTATGCCAACCATTGGTCGTGCTCCCATCGAATAGCGACACCCATTCTGCCTGGTTGTCAGTCACATTTTCACTTCCGTTGGTGTTCACGTTTGTAGTGCATGCTCCTAAAGTCCATGCAAAAGCAGCAGCCACTGCCAGATTTTTCATTTTTAACATAATCATTTCATTTATATTGGTCATATTAGAAGCCTCAATAATACATTATTTTAATCAGATATATGCACCATTTCTCCAATAAGGCAATATTGTACAATTCCTGCCTATTACTGGTCTTTGCGCTTCTTCTGGCAGGACCGGTTGTGGCCGGGAATGTAGTGGTCAGCGGCTATGTGCGGGATGGGTCTTCCGGAGAATCACTACACTCGGCAAGTTTGAGGTTTAGCGGGCAACAAAGTTTTAGCGTGACTTCCAACGCTTATGGCTATTATTCCATTTCTCTGCCTGTTGGCGACTATAGATTGGAAGTGAGTTATGTCGGGTTTCAGTCTCGGGATATTTTTATAAATGCCGCAAAAGACACGGTTCTTTCCATTTCTCTGCAGCCCATTGGGCGATTGGAGGAGGTTGTGATACCCAGCAATAGGACAAGAAGTCAGTTGCATTCACCCTTAATGGGTTTATCCCGGGTGGAAGTGAAGGATTTGAAAAAAGTTCCGGTTCTTTTCGGTGAATCGGATTTGCTCAAAACAGTTCAATTGTTGCCAGGTGTGATGTCGGGTGGCGAAGGCAGCAGTCAGTTTTTTGTCAGAGGGGGAATGGGCGATCAAAATCTGATCCTTCTGGACGGAGCTACTGTATTTAATGCATCCCATTTGTTTGGATTTTTTTCTACTTTCAATTCGGATGCAATCAAGGATGTGGAGCTTTATAAGGGGGGGATGCCCGCTCAATATGGGGGGCGCCTCTCTTCTGTGCTCGATATCAAAATGATCGAAGGAAATAACAAGCAATTTGAAGTAGAAGGGGGGCTTGGCCTTATTGCATCCCGAATCAAGCTGGAAGGACCCTTGGTCCGGGAAAAATCATCCTTCATGATAAGTGGCCGCAGAACCTATGCAGATTTGTTTTTGAAGCTTTCCAACAATCCAGACATCAACCAAAGCAAGCTTTATTTTTATGACCTCAACCTCAAGGCCAATTATCATTTAAATGATCGGAACAGCGTGTTTTTGTCGGGCTATTTTGGTGAGGATCGCTTGGGCTATTCGGATCTTTTTCGGTTTGGTTGGGGGAATGCAACTGCCACCCTGCGCTGGAATCATATTCTGCACAACCGCTTGTTTTCCAATACTACCTTTGTTTACAGCGATTATGATTACCAGGTTAACGTACTGAATGAAAACGTAGATTTTGTGATCGCGTCTTCGATCCGAAATATCAATCTCAAACAGGATTTTGTGCATTATACAGGACCGGGTAGCTCCCTGAATTTCGGAGCAGATCTGCGCTTCCATGCCATTCAGCCGGCCCAGATCGATGCGGATGAAAGCACCGCTATAAACAGCATGCCGATAGAAAAACGACAGGGGAGTGAAATGGCAGCATATCTTGCACATGAATGGAACCCCACGCCATCTGTTTCTTTAAATTATGGATTGAGGTTGACTAATTTCCTCCTGTTTGGACCAGGCAACTTCTACGATTACGGTAGCCTGGAAGGCAGGATCTTAACCGATGATTTGTTTCCGCCTGCCAAATACTATAATAGTGGTGAATTGGTAAAGCATTATCTGACAGTTGAACCTCGCATTTCCGGGAATTTTCGGATTGATCCCAACAGCAGTCTAAAATCAGCATACCACCGCACTTCCCAAATGATCCATCAACTGTCCAATACTACCTCGAGCCTTCCTACCGATGCCTGGGTGTTGAGCAGCAACAATATCAGACCACAAATCGCAGATCAATTTTCGATAGGATATTATAGAAATTTTAGCAATAATCGGTATGAGGCTTCCGTCGAGGCCTATTATAAAGATATGAAAAATCAGATTGATTACCGTGATGCCGCCGACCTACAGGCAAATACCCATCTGGAGTCCGAATTGATTTATGGAAAGGGCCGGGCATATGGTTTGGAATGGTACTTGAAAAAGAATATTGGCAAATGGAACGGTTGGGTATCTTACACAATTTCCAAAAGCGAACGACGTTTTGACCAGATCAATGGTGGGGCCTGGTTCAATGCCCGGCAGGACAGGACCCATGACCTATCCACAGTGCTTATCTATGAACTGGGTAAAAGGTGGTCCTTATCGGGCACTTTTGTTTTTGCCACAGGCAATGCAGTTTCCCTGCCCAGCGGAAAGTATGAAGTGCAGGGAGAGATTTTTTATTATTACACAGAACGCAATGGTTACCGCATGCCAGATTACCATAGACTGGATCTTTCGGCCACCTATGAGCGGCCCGTGGGAAAGTACTTTTCTTCCAGCTGGAGTTTTGGCGTGTATAATGCCTACAATCGAAAGAATGCGTATATTATTGATTTCAGGCAAAATGAATTGCAACCACAACAAACAGATATATATAGGATTGCATTGTTTGGAGCCATCCCCTCTGTAACCTGGAATTTTAAATTTTGAAGATGAGAAAGATAGTATTGGAATGGTTTTGCTTGCAAACAAAGGCATGGTGGTTTTTGGGAGCTGTGGGATTTTTACTGCTTGGTTGTGAGGACGTGATCACCATGGAATTGAGGGAAGTGGACCCTCAATATGTGATTGTGGGCGAAATTAACAATCAGAACAAGCGGCATGAGATCACGATACACCGTACGGTTTCCCTTCATGCTTCATCGACCTCCAATCCTGTAGGGGGCGCAGAGGTACAAGTCACTGACGGGCAAGGCCGCGCCATCAGGTTTTTTGATGAGGGGAATGGTCGTTATCTCTCAGGGAATTTCCGGGGCCGGATAGGAGAGACCTATACCATGCAGGTGGAAATTGAAGGCAGGGAATTTATAGCGCATTCGACCATGCCCGCCCCAATGCCAGTCGATTCAATAGGCACTACTATGGGGACCTTTATGGGCGAAGACAACAGATTTATCACATTCAAATTTTATGATCCCCCAAATACACCCAATTATTATCGCTATTTAGTCAATGTCAATGCGGGGGAGTCAAGATTTATTTCTGTTTTTGATGACAAGTTCAACGATGGCAAATATGTGACCCATGAACTGATTAACTTTGATTTCAAGCTTCAGCCCAATGATTATGTCCGGGTGCAGCGTCAATTTATTGATCAGGCAACCTTTCTTTATTGGAGAAGTGTCTCGTCTGCCAATCCCACTGCATCTGCACCGGCCAATCCCCCTTCCAATATTTCCAATGGGGCATTGGGATACTTTAGCGCACATTCCATGATAGAATACGATATTTATATCCCACAATAATCGCGACTATATGAGTACTGCTTTTGATATTCAACCAAGGCTTCAAAGCACCCGGGTAGCTTTGGAACCATTACTTGAAGAAGATTTTGACGCTTTGTATGCGGTGGCGTCCGATCCGTTGATTTGGGCACAGCATCCCAATCCCGATCGTTGGCAGGAATCGGTATTCCGCAATTTTTTTGAAGGCGGCATAAAGAGCAAAGGCGCTTTTAAAATCCTGGACCCGGTAACGCGCGAAATTATTGGAAGTACCCGGATCTATGATTTTGATCCCAAAACCAACTCCATCCTGATTGGTTATACCTTTTTTTCGAGAGACTATTGGGGCAAGGGCTACAATATCGAAGTAAAGAAACTCATGCTCGATTATTTATTTCAATTTGTTTCATTTGTCGATTTCCATATCGGTGCCGGCAACTTACGGTCACAGCATTCTATTGTGCGTTTGGGGGCTAGGAAAGTAAGTGAATTGGAACTGGCATATTATGGCGAGGCTACCCGCCTCAATTTTGTTTATAGGATTGGCAAGGAAGAATATAATAAAATATGAAAAACCTATTTAGAAAAGCAACAATGGCCGATATTTCTGCTATTTGGGAAATTTTGGCGCAGGGAATTGAAAAACGCAAGGCTGAGGGCAG
>Ga0172382_10010590_pt1 | contig 12334 bp, 8 predicted proteins | sample Leawel138RmetaG_FD_122245 | JGI IMG/M metagenome (GOLD analysis project Ga0172382, IMG submission 122245) | Leachate microbial communities from a municipal landfill in Southern Ontario, Canada - Leachate well 138R metaG | ecosystem: Engineered > Solid waste > Landfill > Unclassified | place...
ACATAATTAGTAGAGAGATAAATTCTGCGTGGTTGCTCGGGTTGCTCAATTCGCTACTCGATGCGTTAGGGCATGCTGAAATTTGCGCGTCGTCTACCGCACCTACTGTAGAGTCTGACTACGAATTAAAGGCAGGAGAAGCTGGAATATCAAAAGAAGCTCTTGAAGCGATACTTGATACAATGAGAAGAAGTGGAATCAAGCCGCCAAGTGAGATAATATCAGCTATAGAGGATATGGATGGCGGCGTGATACCAACGGGATACCTACCAACTAGGTCCGAACTGGAAGCGTTCTATCGCAATAGATTAGGTCTGTCGAAAGATCAAATCGAAGACGTCTTCCATAATATAGATGTAATAAGAATGGACCCAGAAGCATTCAATAATCCAAATATTAAATTGACAGATAATAGTATTTGGTATATATTAAATGCGTTTAGTCCTTGCTTACATAATTTAACCCAGGATGAAATCGTGGAACTGGCAAAAGATATTGAGGGTTTGTCGAATGGCTGAAGTGATCGATAATACTGTGACCGAAAAAATTAAAAATGCTAGCGCGGTGCCTCTTAAGGTCTCCTCGGCCATTCGGCCCCAACTACCATTTACACCCAGCGGGCGAGCAACACTAACTAATACAATACAAGGAATACCAGAAGCGGACTTCTTCAAGGTCAGAGATGTATTCCTTAAAGAATCATTCTTCCGAAGAGCGATAGATGCGTATGTAACTAAGTTTATGAAAGAAGGATGGACACTCGCAGGTAGAAATGAAAAATCACTGAGTTACGTGAGAAAACGTTTTGATCAGATGGAAGAAGTTGGTGGTCTCGGACTTACTAAACTCATGCGACTTGTTGCAAGATCATTATTTATCTACTCAAACGCATTCATTTATAAAGTAAAAAACAAGGAAGCATCTGGCGGAAAACCGTACAAAGATATATCAGGGATGAAAATAAATCCAGTAGCTGGATATTTCATTCTAGATCCATGTTACATGAAAGCAGAGTTGACACCAACCGGCAGAATCAAGCAGTGGGTATATGCTCCGCCGGGGTATGAATTTGTGAAAATTCCCGCCGCCAGTATTATACATATAAAATTCTGTGAACTCCCAGGAGCGTTATTCGGTATACCAATAGTGGAACCAGCAATTGGCGACATCAGAGCTCTTCGGAGAATGGAAGAAACAGCTGAGATCATGGTATTCCAGGAAGCGTCCCCTCTTTATGTATATACGGTTGGAACTGAAGAAATTAAGACCATCATTGAACCTGAAGTCATGTACGAAGCTGCTGGCAGATTAGAGACAATGCTCGAGCACGGTGGAATAGCTATTCCATATAACCACAAAATAGAGATTATTGGAACCGGTGATAAATTAGCAGACTTTAGTCGATACCTCGATCATTTCAAGAAAAGAATATTTACTGCTCTCGGGGTATCTGGTATAGATATGGGTGAAGCAACCTTGACATCTGGCGGCGGAGCCGAAGCCGTAAGCGAAGGCATGATATCCACTACCAAGGAAGTACAGGGAATAGTTATAGATGAAATGAATCGTGAGATTCGTAACATACTAAAAGAGGGTGGCTGGCGGGATGTATACGAAAATGACAAGGTTGTGCTGTATACTCCAGAAGTTGATATTGATTCCAAGATAAAGAAAGAGTCACACATTCTTACTTTATGGCAAGGAGAACTGATAACTCGACCAGAAGCAAGGGATGAAATGGGTAAAGATCCCATGACGGAACAGGACGAAGAAGAAACACTATCCATGAAGGTAAAGCTTCCGTTGCTGGAAAGAGAAGGCGAGATACAAGAGCAGATATCCAAAGCGAAGACGGGTAATGATACTACCAGAAACGTTGTTCGAACATCAACAGGTAAAAATACTCCAGCCAAACAGAAGACCACACCTAAAAACCAATATGGAAAAAAGACCGGCCCCGGGACACAAAATGATAGTGAAGTATTATCTTACGTAAACCGAGTTGTCAAATTAGAATCTATTGACGATATTTGTAGCGAGATAATAAATATGCTATCTGAGAGAATTTATGAAAGTTTCATAGAGAATAATAAACCTGGAATATTTTATAACTCAGAGAAAAAGTTTATGACGGAATTCCTTCATAACCTACTGAAATCATCACAGGATAGGATAACCAGATTCGGAGAGAATCCCGATATAATGGAGATCGAAGCCACGAATATAGAAAATAACCTCATGGAATTCTTTGATAGTTTCGTGGCATTTGCAAATGATAAACTAAATGTATATTCTAATATACAGGATGGAGAAAATATGCACTTTATCATGCCAGATAGCGATTTATGTAAATATTTTTCATAAAAGGCTTTACATTGGCATGTAAATATATTTTCTTTGATTAGATGCAAATATTTCATATGGATTATTTGCTGTTACGTGGGAGCAAGAAAAATATGGCAAAAGACAATAAATTTCACATTACACATAACGCGATGATGAGTCTTGCGGATGCCGCAGTAGATCTTCGTGTTACTAATGATATTAATGTGAAATCAATAAATGACGTGTATAATCTCTATCTGGAGAACGCCAAGTCAGAAAAGTCAAAGACGAGACGCAAGCTCTCAGTTAGAGCGCGATCTATCACCGCTGGAGTAGATCTTCCTAATTATACGCACCTTGACCCAGTAAATGTTGAGAATTATTCGAAAACTTGGGTTACTCCATACCAGAAACCAGTGCTCACTCACCACGACAGAACATCTGATCCTATTGGTAAAGTTGTAGAATATAGCGTCGAGAAGGGTGGAGACGGAGTTGGTATTAATGTAATGCTCAATATTCTCGACGAAAACGCCATTGATAAATTCCTCGATCAAAGATTCTTCACCCTATCAGCAACCTACGCACCGACTAAAATCACATGTAGTGTATGTAATGGTGACCCGATGAAGGGCACCTGTGAACACTATCGTGGACAGTCAGTGTATGTCGATGCTGATGGACAAGAAGTCGCAAACGAGGACGAGGCGGTTGGCACCAAGACTGTCAGTTGGATTGTTAACGATCTTGAGTTCGTAGAACTATCTGTTGTTAATGTTCCGAATGACAACCGCGCTGTTGTTAAAGAAGCATCGTTGGTAGAAAACTCTAACGAGTTGATAACTAACGATGATGAATATATTGATAGCTTGCTAAATCCGGAGAAGATTAGTAATGTAAATGTTGATATGTTTGTTATTAACTCAGACGATACAGAAGAGGAAATAGCTAACGCTACATACAGTGTGGAAAATGAGAAGGAAACTGGAATAGTGTTTACAGACGAAGAAAAGGAAAAACTCACAGAGATGAACACAAAATTGTCAGAAGCGGTAGAAATGCTGTTTCCCAATAGTGTTATAAGTGAGGACGAAATTAAGAACCTTCCTGAGTCACAGTTCTGTGTCAAGCCTGATATTCTCCCGATCGCAAATAAAGAGTATGCTGCCGCTGCTCGATATATCATCAAGAACTCAGAACTCGAAGATGAGCTACGAGTGAAACTCGAAAATGCATTGAATGAGATTAAGTTCGAGGAACCTGAGACAAAGACAGAAGAGAATTCCGAATCGGTAGAAGAGGAAGAATCTAAGTCAGAAGATATTGTCAATGCGCAAAAGAGAATTGAAGAACTTGAGAATGCTCTCGATTCAGCAATGAAAGAAAAAGAAGAGCTTCAAGAGAAGTTTGACTCGTTGAAGGTTGACGAGTTGAAGCAAGAGAATAGTGATCTTGCTAATAAGTGTAGTACGCTGGAGAATGATATCTCAATCTACGCTAAGTCGATTTTGGATATCAAAAACAGTGCAATTTCATCTATCAAACGCTCGATTGCTGTAATGCAGTTGTCGAATGGTATGTCAGATGATGAGTTTTCTCCTAAGTCTGTTGAAGACGTGGAGAACGCGATAACTACAGTGGTCGAAGGACTAACAGGAACGTTCCGGTCGATCATCAAATTGAACAACGACGCCATGTCTACTGTTATCGCAAACATGGTACCAGCCGAGGATCCGAAACCGGTTCATGAGCAGCTGGAAAATAATGCACAACTTAGCCCTGATAAGAACTCAATTAGGGTGGACCCGGAAGCTGAACGCTATAGAATGGCGATAGCTGATTTGTGGTCCTCGGGCAAATAATTTTGGAGGATAAAGTATGAGCGCTCCTTATACAAAAATTAATCCGATTGGGTCAGCGCGTGGCCTGCCGATGCGTAGTCTCTTCGATCGCTACAAGAAATCGCCGCTACAGCACGATATTGTAGAGAGTGAAGGTATTGCTATTGGTGCATGGTATCCACACCGCCATCTCCCAGTTGGGTGGATTGACATCAAGACACAAGAAGGAGTAGTCGTTAACAAGGGTCGCATTGTTTCACTCGCTGATCCTAGAGTGACTATTTCTGGTGGTATGGACTATCCAAGAGAGTCAGGTTATGTATATACTTACGTTGATCCCACTACTGGCGTTATGCAGAGTGGAACAATGTGGGACACTGGATTGCGCGGCTACGAGAGCACCATGGGTGGTGTTATTGTTCCTGCGAACGGTGGACACGATGCTACGATGTATTACACATCGGCTGACGTGACGCTTGGCACAACGAGCACTAGTGGAACAATTGTTTCGGCGGCGGGTTCGGGTTGGGTTAACCCAGCTAACCGTCCGATTGGTGTTGCGAGAGAAGACGTTTACGCTGACACTCGCGGCAAGTATCTAAATGGTACAATGATGGGTGAACCGTGGGTCGGTGTGATTTGCGATCGCTACATCAAGCTTCCGTTTGTCGACGCGGTAAAGTTCAACGACGCTGATTGGAGTGGTATTCTCCACCTAGGTGATTGGTCATTCGGTGCCGCGTATAACGATGGATCAACTAATCAAGTATCAGATTGGACGAACAGTGGCGCATATATGGACGTCGCTAGAACGCACAGCTTCCTATACACAATTCCTGGCGTAAACAATGGTGGCCTGTATCCTGGCGCGTTCCTGAAGTCAGACCTTTATGGTAACTGGATTCCAGAGTATAACGGAATCAATACTACCATTAGTGGAGACTTTGAAGCGGCTGGTTCGCTAGAGTATAGTGGTGAAGTCGTGTCCGGCGAACTTACAGTTACATTCGACGTTCCGAATTCGTTTAGCGAACAGACTGTTGGTAGACTCGTTGAGATTTCTCACGACTATCCGCAGGATTTGCTGGACATCGTTGATACGGCAAATACGACAGACCCATATAACAGAGTCACCGGAACAGCTACGGGTGGCCTACCGCAAGAACTTTACACATTCGCGTATGACGCGATTTACTATGCTAGCTCGGGTACGATCACCCCAACAACTCAGGTTATCGTAGATGCGTTTAGATCTGGCGTCTTCGGTCTGGCTAGAATTCAGGTCATGGTGGCTTAAGGAGAAAGACGACATGAGAAAATACGGCACAAGCAACATCATAACAGACCCGGTAAAGATTAATTCGGATCTTAGAGCAATGACTCGTCTAACTCTCGAGGACAACTATGGCAGAGAAGGAGTAAGCCTGCCAGGCGTCGACCAGTTTGAAAATAGCCGCGAGGCTGTTGATAACATGGAACTCGGTTTTAGAGAGCGGATGGTATCCGATGATCTACTCCGGCGTGCGGTTTATCGCGCATTCACTAACAATGGCATGATTACGCCAAGTCATCGACTTGAGATTCCCAATGCGTTGTCACAGTCAGATCTCACACGGTTTATCCCTGAGACGATTGTTACAATCATTCGAGAAGCTCTCGAGCCGGAGACGTATATTACCGATATGGTTTTCCAGAAGCTTGCCGTCACACACGGTGTTCAGGTGAACCTTGGTAGTATTGGCGCAATTGCTGCAAGTATTATCGCAGAAGGCACCGAAGCGAAAACGGTCACCATATCCATGGGTGATGGTGAGCAGGTTGTCGTGAACGTCAAGAAACACGGTGTTAACATCGCCGTTACTGAGGAAGTTATTACTTACTCTCAGTGGGACGTGCTCGGCGTTTGGCTTCGTGCTGTTGGTAGAGGCATGGCTCGTCATAAGGAAAGACAGGCCATCGAGCAGCTTAACACATATGGCACACCTGCTATGTTCGACAATAAGAGTCCGACGACATCAGTTTTCGGTAATCTTACTGGTCGTAATATCGCTGGCGTTCATAATGGTTCGTTCACAGCGAACGACCTTATGAGAATGTATGGCCATATGGTGATGAACGAATTCCTTCCGGATACGATTATTATGCATCCCCTTGCTTGGGCGATGTGGGCAACCGATCCGGAACTTCGGGAGATCGTCATCTCTGGTAGCCGGGTTACGTCGGTTGGGCTCCCAGCTGGTGCTGGTGCTCAGGGTTGGCCGGATCCGTTTGGTGGACGTGGTCTACGTACGCGGGTTACCGGTCAGACAACACCGAGTGGTCTATTTGGCAAGATTGGCATTGACCCGTATTCGACGGACTTCTCAGCGATTGGCTCAACATGGCAGATCGCTCCGAGATACATGCCTACTCCGCTTCGCGTTATTGTTTCTCCGCTCGTGACGTTTACGTCAAGTGGTGGAGCTACAGACACAGCTGCGGAAGGGTATCCGACGACAACGGTTACGATGCTGGATTCGTCAGAAACTGGTATCCTCGTTTATCCTGCTGATATGGCTGGTGTTTACCTTGAAGAATGGGATGAACCGGCGCGAGCCATCAAGAATCTTGGTGTTCGTGAACGGTATGCGTTCCAGGTTCTCAACCAGGGTAAGTCGATTGGTACCGCGTTGAATGCAGTTATTGCTAAAAATTACGTGTTCGAGAACGTTAATAGCACGACGCTTGCTGATTTTGATGCGTCGGGTTCAGGACTCGCTTCGTAATTGATAGCGACATTCTAACACCATAATAAAACTGGGGGGCCTCCGGTGGCGAACTGGTGGTCCCCCTTTTCAGACTGGAGACATATTTATGAAAGTCAAATTAGCCCCACATGAAGTTCACTTTTCAGATGAACTTAGCGGAATTACGCTATCAAGAATTCAGGAAGACGTACCCACTGAGATGGAGATGCCGAAAGAATTCATATACGATGACGTATTGAACCGAATGACAATGGTCGTTGAACAAAACGTTAGTAACTTGAGAAACATTAGGCGTGCTATAGATAAGGGTATACTGATACCTGTCGGTGAATCTACTACCAAGGGCGTTTCCCCAACACTTGAACCAGAAGAATTAGCTGCAATCCAAGGCGCAAAGACTGCAAAGGATAAAGCACAGCTCTATCGAAATCAAATGAGAGAGCGAGCAAGGAAGATACTTGCCCTTCCGGTTAATGAAGCAAAGAGTGTAATCAGATCAATTAAGGAACTGGAAACACTCGATACACTGATACTTGTAGAACAGGAACGTAAGAAGCCGAGAAAAAGCATGCTGGATGTCATCCTCGCAAGAATGAGAGCCGATGATATTGCTGGACCTGGCCTCGTGAAGATCATCGAAGATGATGAGGACGAACAAGAACAGGAACCAAGCAAAGAAGAATAAAGGTAACATAGATGGCTACAGTTACTGTTCATAGAGTTATAGATGGTGATACGTTTACCTACCTCGGAGAATCCGGAGAAGAAGTAAGCGTAAGGATCCTCGGGATAAACGCGCCAGAGATAGACAAAGGTGAGTATTTATCAACGGCAGCTAAAGAGTATCTCTACGACAAGATATACGGAAACGAAGTAGAAATACTACAAGATTCAACCACGACAGATCAAGACATATTTGGCAGACTCCTAAGATTAGTTTACTATGACGGCGACGATGTCGCAGTTGAGATGGTCAAATATGGACTAGGGACAGTAACTTGGCCCCCGTATGATTCAGCTAACCGATTAGCAGCAATGATAGCTGAAGATTCAATTATTAGAAAAGTTGCCGCCGGGACATATACAGCTGATACAATATGGAGCTCAGAGAGTCCTGGCGGTATTGCTGCAGCTGATAGAATAGCTCGAGAGAACGAAGGATTCGCAACAAGAATACTGACACTTCAAGAAGATATTGACGCATCTCCAAATCCCCACTTTCCAGATTATGCCGAATTAATTACTCCAGAAGACGGTGCTACTTCAGTAAACATAGACTCACTAATATTTATAGATCTCGATTTCTCATTATACTCATCAACATATAATCTTTTAGCAACAGAGTCACCGTTTGCTGTATACAAGGATTATGGGGAATTTTCTAAGGGATCGAAGAAGATAGCTGGAACTTGGTACCAGGATGAAAATAACAGAGTAACCATAGACATAGATGATTCTAATCTGGAATACGAGACGTGGTATACCATATACCTACGTGGGGGGAATGCTACGTTCCTCCTATCAACTGAATCAGTCTCCACAGTCGGAGATGGGCCGACGATATACTATCCATCGATGTCTGATGCGGCTGGTGCTATTCCTTATTCAATGTCGTGGCACTTCAGGACGAAAACCACACCGGCGAGTACATCTACTGGTTACCCATATGGGTGGACCGAAGCAGATATATCTTCAAGCACTCCATCGTCTGGCGAGATTGATGTCGTAGCACAGAACGTTACAATATATTTTGATCATGCAATATCTGGAGTTGCAAGTATTGATTGGTCTAGTTATGTAACACTCAAAAGCAAGAGCATACTTGGCGATAGATATACCACAGCAACGTTCGATGGAAATTCGTTTGTTCTCGATGACTGGTCTGGATCGATATCTGGAACAACTACTGGAACTACGAGCACGGTAACATTAACTTCTGGCAACTGGGAATACAACACAGAATACTATGTGACTATAGCAAGCGGGCTTCCTATTATTAGTGGATGGTATAACGGCGGAACATTTAATTGGACGTCATACTACTATCCTTACTACGCTACACCAACCACGGTAAAGATGGATGGCGGCGGATTACTGGAATCTATACCAAACTCAACGATCAATAGATATATAGTTCAGGAATCAATGGAAGCAAACTACAGAACTTTTCCTGCTTCTGCTAATCATTGGGTTCCTCCATACATATCGGCATCCGTTGCGTCAAGATTACTGTCAGTTCTGAGAACAAGTTCAACACTACCGACCGGCGATAGCGCTGGAGGACTTCTTAGATCCATAGGTAGTATAAGTTTTCATTATGGATCGACAGCAAATGCTTCATTCGAAAAAGAGGTTGGCGAATTAACAAATAGACGAGATATTCTAAGGGAGCGTATATGGCCGAGGCTTCCAATTATCTTTAGCACTAAATCTACTGATAACAGAAGACCAGTTAACAGGACAACATGGATGAGATGGCCAGCGCCCGAGAGATATGAAAACTATTGGACAAGCTCAAGTGAGATACTATAATGTCTTTATTTACTGACAGTTCTATAAACCTTGGTCCTGCTTGGGATCCAAAGCGACCAAAAATAGAAGCCGCACTTGCCCGGTATGGAAGATGGGCTAATCTCAGGATAATGGACAAGTCAAAACACGCTGACGATTATCATGAATTTGGTAACATGCCAAGAGAGAGATTTCCCTATAAATGGATTAATTATCCATATGGGATTTGGGTGAAACTGAGATATGATCTAAATTCACAGAGAACACTTGAAGAATTAACACAAGCTGGAATATATGCTTATGGTACAAATCTTATCATGTGCCCATTGTTGCTCGAAGGAAACATCGTTGTCAATCAATTTACTGGGACACCAAGTATAACATTACCAAGTAGAGTATCCGAACATATAACGAGTTCAGCAACTGGCGTCCCGATAAAGTCAAACGATGTTATCATAATACCAGACTATTGGGAAATATACCCACCAGAAGATCTTCGACTTGACGGATTAGATATCCATGATGTGTTGGTAGTTCGAAATGCGCATGTTGAGCACATAGAAGGCCCAGTAATGTGGCTTATCGGTGCGGAAACCGAGGATGCTCGATGATTAGGCTCGAAGATGGCAATGAGGTGATGTATGCTACGCTTGTTGATGATGACGATCCAACAAGCGGCGAACTAGTAATATGGGACTATTCGAAAGATCTCCATGGTTTTATTTTCTACACAATTATGGAGGAGTTTAAAAAACTTGTCCCTAAAGTAAGAGAAGATGGCACCATAGTGAATAAGTATGATTTCACCGCAGACTATCCGCCTGTTCAAGTTTCAGACTCGACAGATAGAAATAAAAAAATAATGGATGGTTCGATGATGCCGCTGCTAAGGCCAACTGTCGCATATAGTCTCGACAGAAGAGAACCTGCAAGCCAAACGCGAGCTCCATTCAGTGGTTCTCGCCACAGAAAATACACACCAGTTAAAGAGGGATACCCATTCGAGAACAACGAGTCAAAATATCTAGAACTAGTAAAACAGTTCGATAATCGCGTAAGATTTTCTTGCATGGCAAATACCCAGCAAACTGCGTGGGAATTGGTATCTTGGTTTGAATTATTCATGGATAAGACCGAGGGACTGATAAAAGCTGGTGGTATACAACAGTTATGGTATCTTGCATCTCAAAATATTGATTATAGTTATGAGCGAGATAGGATTTTCCGAACCGACGTTTTTTACTATATTAGAACATTGAGACGCAAGTATATCAGAATCGATAAAGTGAAGGAGATTGATATAACAGTTGATCTTGATGGATATGAAATAGACGATGGCGATAGAACAATCTACACCAATCCAAATGAGGCGAATTTCACATCGCCTATTGTGGATAGTAGATACCAAAAAGCTAGGTACATTAGTAAAACAGATACGAGTCCATTTTAATCAGTAATATGGGACTCATAGGAGAGAACAATGCCACTATATGACAACGTACCAGGTATCAGCACCGAACTGGTTGATGGAAATCTGAGATCAGTGAGTGGTGGACCTATTAATGACAGCATCCTCATTATTGGGACTGCTGGAGATGGCCCGGTTAATGAACCGGTTAACATACAGAGTGTCTCACATGCCGTGAGAGTGTTTGGAAATCCATCAGATGGTGACCTCGTCAGGGGCGTCATCGAAGCGTGGAACGGCAAGGTTGCTGGGAACCCAGACATCAGAGCAGTTAGACTCGAAGGTGGACAATACGCAGCCGTCGAGATTCCAGAGACTTCTGGAACAACTGCATGGTCAGTAGTCACTGACGGAGTGAATGCGCTCGAACTTACCGCGAAGACACCTGGAGCAGTGTATAATAATTTCAAAATCAGAGCAGGCACAGCAAACGGTAGATCAGCAATTATTGTTGACAACCCGAAAACTGGCGTCGCTTCAACATTTACCTACAAGACATCAAATCTTGCGGATACTTCAGCTGAAGTTCACACAGTAGCTGAACTCGCAGACGCAATCAATGCGGACAGAAACCTGAATCCATACATTGAGGCGACGTATGATACGATCGATGCATACTATGGATTGGAGATAGGATCTGGAACTCCGTATGATAGCGGTATCACTATTACCGATGAGCGAGTCACGTTGTCTTTGACTGACCTTTACACCGCAAGCGGTGCGGGTATGGCTATCCTACCACCGGGTGAAACATCTGAATCGGTAAAAGACTTTTCAGCAACGGTCATCGACAAAATCCATGAAGTAGAAATGCTTTATGAAGTTGCTGCGTGTAGATCACAGCACCTCCGTGGTGCGACAAACACGTTTAATCTTCCGTATGAGCCAAGACTCCTAAATACGTATTACCTTACAGACATCGAAGGTGCTGCGAGTTGGCCCGATGGGGCTGCGGAAACTCCGGAGTATAGAATTCACGTAAACGCTTACGCATCAGAAGTTGCAACTGCTGACGATCAATACACGTTTATTGTGAACAATATCATATCTCCACCGGATCTTGGTTACTATGCAGAAGAATCAGGAGCAGCTGCTTATACCTTTATGGAATCCTATGGGACTAAGGGTATAGATATTGTACCATCGGCATCTGGTGACTACACTGTTGCGTGGGCTGCGGCTGACGCATCGGGTCTTAACGACGTAACCAGTGGTCACCCAAGATTCAAGCTGAAGATCACCGCAATGACTAATGGAATTGAGACAGTTTTGCGTGACTGGTCGACAATGACAGTAGGATCTGGAGAGGGTTACAATTATAACCTTACAGATAATACGTTTGAAGATGATTGGGATCCAGGTGATTGGTTCACAAGTTATGATGTTTCAGAAGATAAGCTCACTATAACAATTCCCGAAGACTGTGTAGCCGATGCTGGAAT
>Ga0172382_10010593_pt1 | contig 12332 bp, 13 predicted proteins | sample Leawel138RmetaG_FD_122245 | JGI IMG/M metagenome (GOLD analysis project Ga0172382, IMG submission 122245) | Leachate microbial communities from a municipal landfill in Southern Ontario, Canada - Leachate well 138R metaG | ecosystem: Engineered > Solid waste > Landfill > Unclassified | place...
TAGATGACTGGGGAACTATTAATTTTTTGAATAATGGTGCAGTTTATACGTATTTAGGTACATCGGTTCAAACCTTTACAGCAACTCTGCCAAGCGTAACCGTACCCGATGGTTCGACATTTTCGTTGCGGATATTTCCGTATGCTTTGCAGAATGGAATAGCTTCTGTTCCTACTATGGCTACCCATAGGAATGTTATGATTTGCGGAACAACAACACCTGTTTCAACCACACCCGAAGAACAATGTCTCATCAATTACCTGACCGAAGGCCCGTGTGGAGGCTACACACCCGATACTATGATAAATGACGGCTGTTCCGTAAGTATGGGGTCTGATCCTGTGTTGTATGTAAGCGGTTATGATACTACATTCGGGCAAACCGTAACGGTTGACGGCTGGCAGGCAGGTACTTATGACCCGACACGTTATATTGCCTTCAACGTAAAGCCATTGCCAAACAATACCTTAACGGTTACCAGTGTGTCGTTTGATTATGCTGACCTTGGAGCAACAGATAATGCGGTTCACGGTTATATAGTGTTTGATGTGGGTTCAGGCAGCAACTGGACGACCAACTTTTTGGGAAATATTGATTATTCTACACAAAGTGTACAAACTTTTACCTATCAAATACCTGTCGCAAGCCAATCAGCAGTTATACCTGACGGACAGTATTTTATCCTTAAAATTTATTTGTGGGCAAATGTAGATGAAGGAGCAGTGCCGTTTTTCCCTACTCATAAAGATGTAACCATTTGTGGTATTACAGAGCCTTCTTTAAGTATAGAACAGCAAATTCTGCCGAAAATAAGTATGTACCCCAATCCTGTAACCGATGATTTGTATTTTCAAAGTGATAACATCATCGAAAAAGTGGAAATCATAGATAGGACAGGAAAAATCGTCCTGAAAACAGCGTTTTACAACACTCAGGGAGAAATCCGGATGACAGGGCTTTCCTCAGGACTTTATTTTGCCAGAGTTATCTCAGGAAAAAATACAGAGGTTATGAAGATTGTAAAAAGATAAAATAACTTGGTATAAACCGAAATAAAATTCCCGATACCTTTTGTGTCGGGAATTTTTGATTATAAAAACCCTGATATAAACCTTTTGAGTAGGAGTATAGAAAAATATGTACGCTAATTTTCAGGATATTTATTACTTTTAGCAAAAATTTGAATTGAAAATGACTGCATTTACCCTCCGAAAAACCACTTTTTGTTGCCTGATATTTTTTATGGGTATGGTTGTGTTTTCCGGTAAGGCTCAGGAAACCAAACTTTGTGACAGTTATATTGAAGCAGGAGTAAATGCGATGCTGAATCGGGATTTTATTGTTGCGATAGAAAATTTAAACAAAGCACAAGAGATTGTAACCCAGAAAAAATGGTATAAACAGCAGTTTTTAATCTATAACAACGTAGGGCTTACTTATTATAAAATGCAGGATTATCCGGAGGCAGTACGTTATTTTATCAAAGCCTATGAATTGGCAATGACCAACAGTCAGCCCAATGACGAGATGACTGTGCTGAACAATATCGCTATTGTTTACACCAAAAACGACAATATCAATCAGGCGGAAGAATATTTCAGAAAGGCCTACCAGATTGCTACAGAACAAAAAATGGATTATCGGGTGAGTTTGTATGCCAACAATTTGGCACACGTGAATTTCGACCTGAAAAATTTTGAAAAAGCTCAGGAATATATTGCTATAGCTTTGAGTAATAAAAATGCTGAACCCCGCATCCGCATCAGTACACTCATTATTAAAAATTCCTTGCTGCTCGAAGGCAAAAAAGCCACGGAGGTTATTGATAACTGTTTGATTTTGTTTGAAGAAGCTCAACAGCACAATCTTTTGGAAGAAAAAACTGAAGCCTTGTTTCTTTTGGCTAAGGCATACCAAATGGAAAAAAAGTGGGAAAAATCACTCGAAACCACTGACAAAGCTTTGGCTGATTGTGACGATATGGAAGCCAGAAAACGCCTTTTTGAGCTAAAGACAGAAACATTGGTGTTATCTGATTCGTGGAAAGAAGCTTTGGTTGTAAAAGATTCCGTGATTGCGGTGAGCCGGAAAATAAGTGCCAATCAGAGCAGGGAATTATTTGAGAATGCTACGTTGAAATTTGAGCTTTCAGAATCGGAATATGCTTTGGAAACCAGCAGAATCAAAACATTAAACCAGCAAAAATTTTATATCCTGACCACTTTGTTGTTGCTTTTGATTCTGATTGCTCTGGGTGTGGCTTTTTACAAAAGAAATCTCTTTGCCAAGCAAAAAGCTACCATTTCTGAAAACAACCTTAGAATCGCTCATCTTGAACTCGAACAGGAAGTCAGCAAAAGGCAATTGATGGAAAAAGAGTTTAAAGAACAACAACTTCTGGCAGATTTAAACCTGAAAAAACAAAAAGAAAAAGAAGAAAATCTGCAAACCGAGATTGAGCTCAAAAACAAACAACTCTCAGATAAAATCCTTTTTCAGTCAACCCGAAACGAATTGCTTGAAAATATTATAGAAATGCTTTCGGGCAAACCCGAAATTGCAGGCAACAAAACATTGCTCGATATCGTAAAAAACCTCAAAAACCACCTGAAAGAAGACACCAAATGGGAAGATTTTACGGCTCTTTTTGAAAATGTAAACAACTCTTTTCTGCAAAATTTAAAATATCATCACCCTGATTTGAATGCCAATGACATTCGGTTTTTGTCGTTTATCTACCTGAATTTAAACACCAAAGAAATCGCTTCATTGCTCAATATAAGTCCTGAGAGTTGCCGAAAACGAAGAGAACGACTCCGCAAAAAAATGAATCTCGACAAAGATGCTTCGCTATTGGAATACCTTTCGGGACTCACCTGAAATACCTGCTGTTTTTTTTCGATGTCGCAAAATGTCACGCTTTGTGTCACACCTTTAGACGAAAAAAATACTTCTTAAAACGGACTTATCCCTTTACTTTGCATTGTTGAGATGTGGGCATTTCCATATCTGCATCATAATTTTTTTATTAACTCAAAAACTTTAACAACAATGAAAACAAAACTTCTATTTTTGTTTATGCTTTTTTTATTGAAAGCAACAGCACAAAACCCAACAATCGAAGGAGACATTATGATGTGCCCTTACACAGACGGAACCGCTTCTGTAACCGACACTACGGTTTATGATAGCTATCAATGGTATTTTAAATACTGGTTTTTACCCGGAGATTTTCAGGCGATAGATGGAGCAGAAAGTGATACATTCACTTATGACTGGTACACCTATGACCAAGCTCTTTTAAAAGTGGTGGTAACTTTAGACGGAACAACCTACGAGTCAAACACCATTCAGATTGACAGCTATGCCTGGTCAAGTATGTTTTTAATGACCGATTTGAACGACAGCGTAACCTTTGACCCGAATACGGAAACTTATACACTTTGTGATGGAGGTTCTTTTGAGGTAAGTATCAACGCTCCGTATGAAGTTGTTACCTGGTATAAAGACGGAATTGCTATTGACGGAGCAAATAGTATGTATTACACCATTACCGAAGCAGGCGAATATTATGCTGTGGCAGCTCCTTCGTTTTGCCCAAACAGCACCAGTACGTCGCTCCCTGTCATGGTAACGGTTGTAACCTGTGGAGGAAATCCTGTGGAAGCTCCGGTTATTGAAGGTGATGTAATGTTGTGCCCGGATTCTAATGGAACAGCCTCTGTAACAAGTACTACGGTATATGACACCTATCAATGGTATTATAAATATTGGTTTACTTCAGACGAATTTCAAGCCATAGACGGAGCAGAAAGTTCATCATTTACTTATGACTGGAATACTTATGATCAGGCACTTTTGAAAGTAGTAACAACCTTAGACGGAACAACTTACGAGTCCAACACCATTCAAATAGACAGCTATAATTGGGCAAGTTTGTTTTTGTCGTATGATTTGGGTGAAAACGTAACTTTTGATTCTGATACAGAGGTTTTTACCCTTTGTGAAGGCACTTCATTTGACATTAGTGTAAATAATCCTCCGTATGATGTTATCAGATGGTATAAAGACGGAGTTATGATTTCAGGAGAAAATGATATGCTGTATTCTATCACCGAAGCAGGCGAATATTATGCTGTGGCTGCTCCGTCTTTCTGCCCTGCAAGTATGAGTTTTTCTCCAATTTTAAACGTTGCTCTTGTTGATTGTGAACTCAGTACGGATATACCTCAAAACACTTTTCAAATCAGAACTTATCCAAACCCGACACAAGATAACCTGCATGTCAGTATCGGTAATTTCGCTGAACCTTTGAGCTATGTAATCACTGATATAACCGGAAAAACAATTAAGAACGGAACACTATCACAGGCAGATACTACCATAGCTTTAGGAGGATTTACTTTCGGGATTTATTTTGTTAAAATAACCAACGGTCTCTATACTGAGGTAGTTAAGGTTATAAAAAATTAAAACCTAAACAAACACCCTTAGGAGTTTTTTAGATCTAAAGCTCAGATTATAATTTAAGAAAACCCTTTAGCAGGGTTGTTATTACAGCTTGCTAAAGGGTCTTATTATCAGGTAATCAGGACAGATACGTTTTCAAAAAACAAACTTTATATAAATAATTTTGACAAGCATCCGAATGGTTCGGACAGGCTTGTAGTATCAAATCCTAAATTAAAAAATTAAAATTATGCCAACTCTTTTAGAAGTTTTATTAGACCCGATTTCGTTATGTGTATTGGGATTGTATGTTATTCTTATCGTATGGGAAGCCGTTTTTCCTGCCCGTAAACTACCGCAAATTAAATATTGGAAAGTAAAAGGTATCATCTGGTTCTTTTTCTTTTTTTTCCTCTCTACCTACCTGCCTTTGTGGTATGAGCAATGGTTGCCAACCTCACAACTAATTGACCTTAGTAACATTAATGTTCTGACAGCAGCCGTTATCGGAATATTGCTTTATGAACTCGGAATGTATATATGGCACAGAACCATGCACAAAAGCAACAAGCTATGGAAACTCTTTCATCAAATGCACCACAGTGCAGAACGATTGGATACTTACGGAGCTTTTTATTTCAGCCCTTTGGATATGACAGGCTGGATATTGTTAAGCACCGTGTGTTTTTCTTTTATTGCAGGAGTTCCTCCGCAGTCTATTACCATTATATTATTAGTCACCACTTTTTTCAGTATTTTTCAGCACGCTAACATTAAAACACCGATATGGTTGGGGTATATTATTCAACGTCCGGAGAGTCATTCGGTACATCATTCAAAAGGAATACATGCCTTTAATTATTCTGACCTTCCGTTGTTTGACATTATATTCGGTACGTTCAGAAATCCCGAAAAATATGTAGCAGAAACAGGATTTTATAACGGAGCTTCTTCAAAAGTGAAAGAAATGCTTCTGTTTAAAGATATAACAGAAAGCAAATAACTCGATTTTTTGTTTTCTGTTTTTCGTAATAAAATCTTTAAATTGCCGTTTAAAAAACAACCTGAAAATGAAAAGCAATTTATTGATAATGAGTACAAAAGAGGTTTTGCTTCGGCAAATTACAGCTGATGACCTTGAAAATATATATAAAGGACTTTCTCATCCTCAGGTTATTAAGTATTACGGAGTTAGTTTTGACAGTTTGGAAGCAACCCAAAAACAAATGTTATGGTTTGAAAATCTCAAACAGACAGAAACAGGAGTTTGGTGGGCAGTTTGTTCGCCTGATAGTAAAGTGTTTTATGGGGCAACCGGGCTGAATAATGTTTCAAAAGAACACAAAAAAGGCGAAATCGGATTTTGGCTCTTGCCTGAATTCTGGAGAAAAGGAATAATGACAGAAGCCTTGCCTTTGATTTGCAGTTACGGTTTCGATAAGCTCAGATTACACAGAATAGAAGCATTTGTAGAGAGCGAAAATCAAAACTGTAAGAAGGCACTGACAAAACTCGGATTTGAATACGAAGGTACAATGAAAGATTGTGAAATAAAAAATGGCAAGTTTATCAGTCTTGATATTTATGCTTTGCTGAAAAATAATGAAAATGAATATTAAATACAGCTTTGACAAACGTCCGGATGCAGACCGGATAATTGAGCTTTACGACAATGCCGGATTGCCAAGACCGACAAACGATAGGGAGCGGATTCAAAAAATGTTTGACAACTCAAATCTTATTGTTACTGCTTGGGACAACGACTTGCTGGTTGGTGTTTCCCGTTCAATTACCGACTGGGTTTGGGCTTGTTACCTTTCAGACCTTGCAGTAAGGCAGGAATATAAAAAAGTAGGTATTGGCAGACAGCTTATAAATCTGACCAAAGAAAAAGTAGGAGAGCAATCAATGGTTTTGCTTTTATCGGTTCCGACAGCTATGGAATATTATCCGAAGGTCGGATTTGTGAAACAGGAAAGCAGCTTTATAATTGACAGAGAAGATTGGAGATGAATCCGATAGAGCTTTTTAAAATCTGGTTTTTACAACAAATAGAGAATACGGAAGTCAAAATCCCAGGTGCCTGCTGTTTATCAACTGTCGGGCTTGACGGCTTTCCTAATGCAAGGTTCGTTTCATTGAAAGAAATAACCGATGAAGGATTTATTATTACCGGAACTTTAACTTCGAGAAAAGGAAGCGAAATAAGGCAGTCAAACAATGTTGCACTTACATTTTGGTGGGCTGAAACTGAAAGGCAGGTCAGAATACAGGGTGAAGCAGCAGTAATTTCCGAAGAACTTGCAGACAGATATTTTGCAGAAAGAAGCAGGGAAATTCAAATAGTTTCCATAGTAAGTGAACAAGGACAAGAAATAAATAGCATTGAAACATTAAATAAAAATTACAGGGATATTGAAGCATTATTTTCAAATCAACCTTTGACAAGACCCGACAACTGGGGAGGGTATTATATCAGTCCCATAAGAATGGAATTTATGGAATTTAACTCCTCCCGTTTTCATCACAGAATATTGTATGAATTAAACGATAAGAAATGGGTTTTTAAACAGTTACAGCCATAAATTATATTTTTGATACTATGCGAAATCATTTTATAATTAGAAAAGGGCAAGTAAATGATTTGCCCGAAATGCAAAAGTTGTTTGTGGACACAATAACAACGGTTTGCATTGCAGATTACGACAAAAAGCAAATCGAAGTGTGGGCTTCGGGTGTTGACAATAAACAACGCTGGAACGAAATAATGACAAAGCAATACGTTTTAGTCGCTCAATATGCAGATAGAATTGTAGGTTTTGCAACACTTGACAACGGAAATTACATTGACCTTTTGTATGTTCATAAAGACTACCAGCGACAAGGAATAGCAAACAGACTATATGCAAATATTGAAGCTAAAGCAAGACGGCTAAATCAAACCGTTTTGATTTCTGATGTTAGTAAGACAGCAAGAGCATTTTTTGAAAAGAAAGGCTTTAACGTTTCGGCAGAACAAATTGTCATCAGAAAAGGAGTAAGTCTGATAAACTATAAAATGACGAAAACGCTTGACTAAGAAGATTTATTATATGAAAAATCAAAACTTTGAAATAGTAAAGTATTCAGACAGCTACAGACAACAAACGCTCGACATTTGGGAAAAATCTGTTTTGGCTACACACGATTTTTTAATTACCGAAGATTTTTATGCTATCAAAAAAATTGTTGGAACAATAGATTTCAATGCGTTTGATGTTTATTGCTTAACAGTGGAAACGAAAGTTATCGGTTTTATTGGAGTAGTAGATAAAAAAGTAGAAATGCTATTTTTATTACCCGATTATTTCGGAAAAGGACTGGGTAAAAAATTACTGGATTTTGCCGTTTTTGAATTAAAAGCCGACAAGGTAGATGTAAACGAACAAAATACAAAAGCCGTTGAATTCTATAAAAAGTATGGGTTTAATGTTTATAGACGAACCAAAAAAGATGATCAGGGCAGAAATTATCCTTTATTGAAAATGAAGCTTAACAATTGTTAGCGGTCAGAGTACAACGACAGCGAATAAATGCGGGGACAAATAGAATTATGATGGCAAAAACAGAAGTTGAAACAACAAAATGTTACGGTTGTGGTGCTACGGTGGACAACATTGTAGGACAACCACACAAATATATTGGGGCGACACAGGGTTGCTGGAATTTATACGGACAAATTTTGGCAAAAGAATATGGCGAATATAACTACCCCGAATTAACCCACAGACTGACTGTTGACACTTATGCAATACAACATCCGGGGCAACCCGGCAGACAATCAATACAATCAGTAAACGGACACTTGGTTAGCTTATATTTTGTTTTTGTTAAAAATTTAAGTGGAAAAGAAGCGACCAAAAAATTAGGAGAGATTTTAGCAAAAGAGCCAAAATTTGAATGGTTAGAACCGCCTGTTCCCAATGGTTGTAAAACGGTATTAGATGTATTGACAGCAACGAATCAGGAAGAACACGAGAAAAAAGTAAGAGAGTGGGCGGAAGATGTTTGGAATTGTTGGTATTCAAAACACAGGCAGACAGTAGAAAAACTTGTGAATGACAACTTTTGAACACATAAAAAAGAAGTCCGAATACCAAAATAATTTTATAAATAAATACTATGAATAGCCATTTAGAATTGAATGATTTAGAGTTTGAAAGACAATTTGGAAACGGTACACTTAATCCGGAATTGTTTAATCACGAAGCTCATATCAGGCTTAGCTGGATACATATCAGCAATTACGGAATTGAAAAGGCAACAGAGAACATTTGCAGTCAATTGATGAATTTCGTAACGCTTTTGGGGGTTGCTGAAAAATTTGATAAAGCCCTGACAGTAACAGCAATTGAAGTAGTTTATCACTTTATGCTAAGATCGAAATCAGCTTCGTTTGAAAGTTTTATAAACGAGTTTCCGGAACTGAAATATAATTTTAAAGAGTTGGTTTTCTCTCATTATGAGGATTAGCTTACAGAGATAACGGAAGAATTTTACTGTCGAAAAAGATATAATAATGGTTTATTGGAAAATATTCAGGAAAAAGAAATAGATTTGATTTATAGTGGTTAGTAATTCAGAGAGACAGCTTACAGGTTGTCTCTCTTTTTTTGTAAGTATTTGTTTTATAGCGGATTATTTTTGTTTGGGAACTTTGGCACAGATGTTGGTTGCAGACGAAATGCAGGAAGCTGCAAACGACAAATAAATAACTTTTAAAAAATTACGGTTATGAAAACTACATTATTTACATCAGTTTTGATTACGATGCTTTTTGCATCAGTAAGCTTTGGACAAGACGTTACAACCGTAACAGCTACCAATTATGACATAAGCGATAACCTTGACCTTACGGCTGTGGCTTCCATTTTTGGGGAATCTAAAGATTTAGCAGATTTTGAATACCGACTCAACAATCCGAAAACGCAAATCTCTAACCTTGACCTGAATCGTGACGGTCGGGTGGATTACCTCAGGGTGATTGAAGCGGTAGAAACCGACACTCACCTGATTATCCTTCAGGCGGTTTTAGGACAAGATACCTATCAGGATGTAGCCACTATCGAAGTCGAAAAAGACAGACGTAACCAAACGGTTCGGGTACAGGTAGTGGGTGATGTTTACCTTTACGGACACAACTATATTTATGAGCCTGTTTATGTCGTACGACCTGTGATTTTCACTACGTTTTGGTATCCTACTTATGTAGCTTATTATTCGCCTTGGTATTGGGGGTATTATCCGAGCTATTACAGCTATTGGGCTCCGTATCCGATTTTCAGATATAGAAATCATGTATGCAATTATGTAAATGTATATAATACGTATAACTATGTAACCGTACGAAACTCAACCCGAGCTGTAGCCATGCACAACAGCAGACGTTCTGATGCTTATGCAAGACAAAATCCGAGAAATTCATTTACGACTCGAAATACAGGTTATACGAATGCTTATGCGATGAATCAAACCCGAAGCAGTAATGGAAGAAACAACCAAGCGATAACTTCAAACGGAAGAAACAATCAAGTGAGGGCTGAAAGAAACAGTGATTCGAGAAATATTGCTCAAAACACCCGAACCTCTCAACCTGATAGAAATCTGAATAATGCTGTTGCAACCCGAAACAATTCACTTGGAAATTCAAGAGGAACACTAAGAGGAGAGGAGAATCGTGGTAGTTCACTCACCGGAAACACAACAAGGGAGAGCAACTCAGGAACAGTAAGAGGTTCTGAAAACCCTACCCGAAGTTCATCGGTAAGAACAAGTTCGCAGCCTGTGAGAAATACAACGATAAACAGCAGTTCCAATGGCTCAAGGACTTCAGGAGTTTCAACAAGGAGCACCAACAGAAGTTCGTCTGTAGGGACAAGTTCACAACCTTCGAGAACTACCAGCCTGAACAGCAATTCAAGAGCTACAAGAAGTTCTTCTCTCGGAACGAGTTCTCAAGCTGTTCGCAGTTCTTCTTCAGGAAATTCAGGTAGTATGCGAAGTTCAGGAATCTCAGGTGGTTCACGTAGTACAGCTCCACAGGGCAGAAGCTCAAGATAAAATTTTAGTTAGTTGGTTAGTATTTTAATTCAAAAAACGGATTGCTGAAAGGCAATCCGTTTTTTTTGTGATAGCTTTAATCGAGATTAACAACTAATAATGCAATTGAGGATTGAGTAGTCATAATTTCTGATTATTGAGTAATTGCATTACCGCAATTTTTCCGGATTTAAAACCTGTGAGGTCTCAAAACCATTAACCATTAACTGACAACTGACAACTAAATAACCAATAACCAATAACTAACAACCATTAGCCAATAACTACCCCTCAATCCAACCCACAATCTCCTTATCAGTAGGGTTGATTCTCGGACCAACAACTTTTTCGAGTTGCCCTTTTTCGTTGATAAGATATTTCTGAAAGTTCCATTCTACTTCTGAATCAGCGAAACCGTTTTGGCTTTCTTGAGTGAGGAATTTATAGATGGGGGCCATATCGTCTCCTTTAACCGAAATTTTGCTCATCATCGGGAAGGTAACTCCGTAGTTCATTTCGCAAAATGCTGCTATTTCTTCGTTGGTTCCGGGTTCTTGGCTCATAAAATCGTTGGCAGGAAAACCGATAATCACAAAATTGCGGTCTTTGTATTTTTCATACAAAGCCTGCAAATCTTTATACTGAGGGGTAAGCCCACATTTGGAAGCCGTATTGACAATCATCAGTTTTTTTCCTTTCACGGAGGTGAAATCAAAATCGTTTCCGCTTAAATCTTTTACTTTAAATCCGTAGAGGTTGGGTCTGTTTTCCATAAGTGCTGATTCGGGTTTTTCAATTATTTTGTGTTGGCAACCAAAGAGAATCCCGATGGCAAGGCCTAAAAGAGCTGTTAGTTTTTTCATCGCAGGTCGGGTTAATAAAACTCTTCAAAGTTAATAAAAATTTGAACAACACAGGTTTTGGCTTTCCTTTTTTCTTTGTAAAACACTACAATTGCTTGTTTTTTTTCCCTTTCGCAAAGTGTCCTGACTTTGCGGGCTAATTAAAAAAATCTATCTTTGATAAAATTTGAAATAAAGATGCCACAAAGTCGGGAGACTTTGCGGAGCGGTGCATTACCCCGTATTACCAATCCGCATGTTTTAATATAATGTCTTTTAAGTCTATTTTGTTAATGTCTCTTTGCATACTATCTCTCTCCATATAAATCTCTACTTCTATGTCAGAACTGTTAATGTTATCTATTTTTTTTATACTATAATAGTATTGTGTTGCAATACTAGCAATTACAACTCTATATCCTTCAGTAAAATTGACTTCAAAAGAGCCATCATTTTGAGAAATTATATCAATACTTTCATAATCTCTTTTGTCCCATCCTACATCATACCAACATAAAGCAGTTATTTTAGCATTTATTATAGGAGAAAAATTATCTTTATCTATTATTTTTCCTTTGATTGAAATATTTCGTGTATTTGGATTATTACATCCTATAGCTAAAAATAAAACGATAAAAATTAATGTTTTTAAAAAAAATCTCATATTAATTTTAATTTTTCATTATTTGACGTATGAGTGTATTAATTAAACTTTCCGTTTTTTCCCCGCTCCCACACGAATCCTTTCGTATAGTACTTATTAAATTACAACTTCTAAAAAAACAAAATTATAACTTACCTTAAACAAACTTACAAAATTATTTTTTTATTATTACTTTGCCACACGAAAGGATTCTTAAATCCGCGAGTTAATAGCAAAAACAACCGCAAAGATTTAATAGTAAATATTTTGCGTTATGGATGTTTTCATCTAAATTGGTGAATCTCAAAACATCGCTATGA
>Ga0172382_10010595_pt1 | contig 12332 bp, 9 predicted proteins | sample Leawel138RmetaG_FD_122245 | JGI IMG/M metagenome (GOLD analysis project Ga0172382, IMG submission 122245) | Leachate microbial communities from a municipal landfill in Southern Ontario, Canada - Leachate well 138R metaG | ecosystem: Engineered > Solid waste > Landfill > Unclassified | place...
GCGCCAGGAACCTGATTACGTTCCCGAAGGTGCCGGCTGTTAGCAGCAGCAGGCCGCGCTCGCGCGCCGCCGCCACTACGGCCTGTGCCAGCTCTGGCGCGGCTTCGCGCGTGGCGCGGTCCCTAACGAGCTCGAACGCCAGCATGGGGCCGGGGCCGCGGATCTCGCCGATGGCGGCGTATTTGGCCGCGGCCGCTTCTACCTCCGCCCGAAGCCTCTCACCTAGAGTCACGGCCTTGCCGAGCACGTCTTCCGTCTCGAAAATCTCGAGCACGGCCAACGCAGCGGCGCACGCCAGCGGGTTGCCGCCGTACGTGCCGCCCAGGCCGCCCGGGTCGGGCGCGTCCATCACCTCTGCCGTGCCCACCACGCCCGCTAGCGGCAGGCCGCCAGCGAGGCTCTTGGCCACCGTCACCAGGTCCGCCTTCACGCCGGAGTGCTCCATGGCGAACATCTTGCCGGTGCGGCCGAAGCCGGTCTGGATCTCGTCGGCTATGAGCAGGAAGCCGTGCTGGTCGGCGCGGGCGCGCAGACCCTCGAGGAACTCCTTGGGGGCCGGGATGAAGCCGCCCTCGCCCTGCACCGGCTCGAGCAGCACGGCAGCTACGCGCTCAGGTGCCACTTGGGCTCGCAGCAGTTCGTCGAACGCTTCTAGCGCGCGCTCAGTGCTCCAGCCGCGGTACTCGTACGGGAACGGCGCCTGGTACACCTCGGGCGCGAACGGCCCGAAGTTCTGATGGTACGGCTTAGCCTTACCGGTGAGGGTCATACCCAGCAGCGTGCGGCCGTGGAAGCCGTGGTGGAACGTGATTATCGCCGAGCGCTTGGTGGCGGCGCGCGCGATCTTCACGGCGTTCTCCGCCGCCTCGGCGCCGGTAGTCACCAGCAGGGTCTTGGCCTTGCCGCGCACGGGCGCGATGCGGTTGAGCTTCTCGGCCAACTGCACGTAAGGCTCGTAGGTAACGACCTGAATGGACGGATGCGAGAGCCGCTCCACCTGCTCTTTCACCGCAGCCACCACGCGCGGGTGCGTGTGCCCCACGTTCATGACGCCGATGCCGCCCACGAAATCGATGTACTCACGACCGTCGACGTCGGTAATGGTGGCGCCCGCCGCGCTGCGCGCCACCACGGGGTGCGCCACGCCCAAGCCGCGCGGCATGTGCTCCTGGCGGGCTTCGAGGATCTTGTCTGTACGCGTAGCGGTGGTGGTCATGGCTCTCTCCTTGCGGCCGGCGCGGAACCCGCCAGCACTAACCGTGATGGCTCATACGCTACCCGACCGTGTGGGGGTCAGGTGCCGGGCTCCCGCACCGGGAACACGTGGCACCTCACGGCGTGAGTGCGCGGGTCGCCGCTTCTCTCCGGCTCGACCACGCGGCAGCGCTCCTCCACCGCCGGGCAGCGCGTATGGAAGCGGCAGCCTGGCGGAACGTTGGTGGCGCTGGGCACCTCGCCGGTTATGCGCACCAGACCCTCCTTGAGCCTCTCCTCCTCCGCAGTTATCACGGGCACGGCTGCCAGCAGGCCGCGTGTGTACGGGTGGTGCGGCGTGCGGAACACAGCGTCGGTGCGGCCGCTCTCGGCGAACTGACCGAGGTACAGCACGCCGGTGCGGTCCGCGAAGGTGCGCATGAGGCTCAGGTCGTGCGAGATGAACAGGTACGTGAGCGACAGCTCGGCGCGCAACCGCTGAAGCAACTCGATGACCTTGGCCTGCACGCTAACGTCCAGCGCCGAGGTGGGCTCGTCGAGCACCAGCAACCGGGGTGAGGGAGCCAGGGCCCGGGCTATAGCCACGCGCTGCTTCTGACCACCCGACAGCTCGTACGGGTACTTGTTGGCTACGGCGCGGGGCAGCTCCACCATCTCAAGTAGGTCGCCCACGCGAACGCGTACGTCGGCGCCCGCCACGCCGTTGACCTTAAGCGCCAGCCCAACCGACTGCATGACCGAGCGCCTGGGATTCAGCGACGAGCCGGGGTTCTGGAACACCATCTGCACCTGGCGCGCGAACTCCACGCGGCTCATGCCGGGGCCAGCACCGCCCGGCGCCGCTATCTCCACGCCGTTCAACTGCACCGTACCGGAGGTGGGGCGAGTGAGCCCCAGGATGATCCGCGCCAGCGTCGACTTGCCCGAACCCGACTCGCCAGCCAGGCCGTACGTCTCGCCGGGCCGGACCGAGAAGCTCACGCCGTCAAGCGCGCGCAGCACCTGCGGGTTGCGGTCGAAGGCGCCGCGGCTGCGGCGGAACTGCTTGGTCAGGTCCTGCACCCTCAGCAGCACCGGTTCGGTGACAGCGGTGCCCAAAGGCTGTTGCGGGCCGCTCATTTGGGCGCCTCCAGCCAGCAGGCGCTGCGGTGCCCCTCTTGCCCCGCCTCGATCATGGGCGGCCTGGTCAGGCAGCGCCGGTGCGCGAACTCGCAGCGCGGGTGGAAGCGGCAGCCAGCCGGCGGGTCAGCGTAATCGGGCAGCGTGCCGTCGATGCCCACCAGGTCGCCTTCGCCGTCCAGCCGCGGCACGCAGCGCATAAGCGCCCGCGTGTACGGGTGCCGGGCGTCTTTGAACAGGTCGGCGGTGCGTCCCTCCTCCACCACCGCTCCCGCGTACATGACGTAAAGCCTGTCGGTCATGGCGCGCACCACGCCCAGGTTGTGGCTGATGAGGAGCATGGAGAGCCCCTCCTCCTGCACCAGCCCGTCAAGCAGGCGCAGTATCTCGTCCTGCGTAGTGACGTCTAGCGCGGTGCCGGGCTCGTCGGCTATCAGCAGCGTGGGCCGGTTGAGCAGCGCCATGGCGATGAGCACGCGCTGGCGCATGCCGCCCGAGAGTTGCATGGGGAACGCGTCGTACACCAGGGCCGGCTCCGGCAGCTTGACCTGGCCCAGCACCTCCAAAATTCGCTCGCGGCGCGCCGCGCGACTCATGCGCTGACCGCGCCGCCGGTCCGCCCAGTACTTGATGTCGTCCAGCTGCTCCCCCACGCGGAACACCGGGTTGAGCGAGGTGCCGGGGTCCTGGAACACCATCGAGAGGTCGCGGCCTTTCAGGGCGTTGCGCTCGGACTGGCGCATGCGCAGCAGGTCACGCCCCTCGAACAGGATCTCGCCCGCCTCCACGCGCGCCGGTGGCGTGCGCAAGATGCCCATGATGGCGCGCACCGTGAGGCTCTTGCCGCAACCGGACTCACCCACCAGGCCCACGCGCTCGCCGCGGCCGACCTTGAGGTTCACGCCCTGCAGCACCTCCGCCCGCCCGTTGAAGCCGCGGAACGCCACGCGCAGGTCGTTGACCTCGAGGATGTGAGTTGCGGCGGTGGCTGCTGCGGGCAGTGCCATCACGACACCTCCACGTCGAACAGGTCGCGCAGGCCGTCGCCCAGCAGGTTGAAGCCGAGGATAGCCACCAGGATGGCGAGGCCAGGGAACACGGACTGCCACCACATGTCGGGCAGGTAACGTGAACCGTCCGACACCATCATCCCCAGGTCAGGTGTGGGAGGCCGCACGCCCAGCCCCAAAAAGCTCAGGCCGGCGCCGATGAGGATTACGAAGCCGGCGTCCAGCGCCACCTTCACGCTGATGGCCGAAACGCAGTTGGGCAGCAGTTCTCGGAACAGCATGTGGAGCGTGTTGGCGCCCAGCAGGCGGGCGGACTCCACGTACTCCTCGCCGCGCAGCGAGCGCACGATGCTGAAAATTAGCCGCGTGTGCCAGGTCCACCAGAGGCTGGCCAGGGCGATCATGGCGCTGGTGAGGCTCGGCGTCAGCGCCGCCGTGAGCGCCAGCGCCATCACCAGCACGGGAATGGCCAGGAACACGTCGGTAACGCGCATGATGATGGTCTCGACCCAGCCACCGTAGTAGCCGGCCAGCAGGCCCAGCACCACGCCCACCGGCACGGCGGTTCCCAGCACCACCAGCACCAGTAGGAGCGACACGCGGTAGCCGTACACCACGCGTGTGAACACGTCGCGGCCCACCTGGTCGGTGCCGAACAGGTGCTCCGAGGAGGGCGGCTGGTGCCGCTCGCGAATGTTAACGAAGCTGCCAACATGGCCGGGGTGCGTGGCGATGACCGGCGCGAATACTGCCACGAACACCACCAGGAGCACGATGGCGCTGCCCACCACTGCGGCTGGGTTGCGCACGAACCGGTAGAGCGTGCGGCGCCACGGCTGATGCGCCTTGAGCGTTGAAGGCAGGCCGCCCTTAGGCAGGGGCGTCATGTCGCCCTGCAGCAGGGCGTCGCCGGTCGGAGGGAGGCTCATGCCGGCGCTCCCCTCAACCGGATGCGCGGGTCGATGAAGCCGAGCACCAGGTCAACCACCAGGTTCACGGCTACGAAGAACACCCCGGACACCAATACGGTGCCCATGACAGCGTTGAAATCGTTCTGCAAGATAGCGCGTACGCCGTAGCTCGCCATGCCCGGCAGCGAGAACACCATCTCGATCAGGAACGCGTTGCCCAGAAGCGACGCGAACTCGAGCCCGAGGATGGTGACCGTGGGAATAGCGGAGGGGCGCAGCAAGTACTTGAAAGTGACCACCCAGTCGGGCAGGCCGAACGCCCTCTCGGCCTCCACGTAATCTTTGCGGCTCACGTCCAGCACGCTAGAGCGGGTGATGCGAGTAATTTGCCCGATGCTGGCCGCAGCCAGCGCGATGGTCGGCAGCAGGAGGTGCCTGAACGCGTCGCCCACCACGTCCATGCGGCCGGCCAGCAGACCGTCGAGGATCATGAAGCCGGTCTGGTCAGCGGTGAAGCGCAGGTCGGCGGAGAGCCTGCCCAGCACGGGTATGCCGGCCACGTTGTAGCCGACCAGCAGCTGCAGCAGCAGCGCCAGGAAGAAGGCGGGTGTGACCACGCCCAGCAGGGAGGCCAGGCGCGCGAAGTTGTCGAACCAGCCGTCCTTGTTGCGCGCGGCCAGGATGCCGAACGGCACGCCGGTCACGGCCATCAGCAGCACCGTCAGCAGCACCAGCTCGAGGGTGGCGGGAAAGGTCTGGCGCAGGTCATTGACCACCGGGCGCCGCGTTAGCAGCGAGTTGCCCAGGTCGCCCCGCAGCAGTCCGCCCATGAAGCGCAGGTACTGCACCGGCAGGGGCTGGTCTAGCCCCATCTCGCTGCGCAGCTGGTTCACCTGCTCGGCGGAAGCCGTGGGACCCAGCGCCATGCGCGCCGGGTCCCCTGGAACCATCCGGGCGATCACGAAGACCACCACGGTCAGTCCGAGCAGCACCACCACCGACCAACCCAGTCGGCGCAGGAGCATGGAGGAGTAAGCCACCTGCGCCTCCTTAGGTCCGTCCGGTGGCTGTTAGCCCGAACCGGTTGAGCATCGCTGCTTCCTTACTCCCGGCAGGTCCACGTGTAACGCGAGAAGTCGTAGTCGAAGCTCTGCACGGGCACGTACGAGAAGCCGTCGAGGCAGACGTCCATGGCGTGCTGAACGGTCTGCACCAGCAGGAACACGCCGACCTGGTCGTCCACCAGCTGGCGCTGGATCTCCTTGTAGATGCGGTTCTGCTCTTCCACGTCGCCGGTGGAGCGGGCGGCGTCGATCAGCGCGTCGATCTCCGGGTCCTGCAGCCACTCCATAGAGGCCCAGGTGCCGGCTGCGTCGGAGTGGTACTGCGTGTAGAACATCGAGTCGGGCGAGGCGTACGTGGGCCCGAAGAACACTTGCGTGACGTTGGGAGTGGTGTCCACGCTGGTGGCCAGCTCGGTCAGGCGGTTCCACGGCTCGGGCTGCAGCGTGACGGTGAAGCCGAGGGTCTCCATGGTGGCCTGGAACATGAGGGCGATGTCTTCCTCGAAGGCGGTGTCGGCCACGTACGCGTGGGTGATGGGGATGTTGGTCTGCCCAGCGTAGCGGCTCTGCGCCATCTCGGCGGCGGCGAGCTCGAGGTCGTACACGGGCAGCTCCAGCTCGTCTAGGTACTGGTCGGCGAACACGGAGGGAAGCGGGCCAGCCAGGGGCTCGCCGGGGAAGATGAACTCGCGAATGGTCTCGTAGTCGGTGGCGTAGGCGATGGCGCGCCGCACGTGCACGTCGTCGGTGGGCGCCACCTGCGTGTTGAGCTTGTAGTAGAAGCCGGTGCCGGTGGGCACAGAAACGAGGCGGAAGCGGTCCATGCGGGTCAGCGCGTCGTAAGTTTCGGGCGACTGGAACTGGCTGGTCATGGTCAGTTCGCCGCTGGCGGCGAGCGCGCGCACGGTGGCCTCGTCGTTAGCGATGATCACGCGCACCTCGTCGATGGCGCCCTCGTGCCAGCCGCCGTGCCACTGCTCGTAGCGCTGGAACACGATGCGGCTGCCGCGCTCCCACGAGGCCAGGCTGTAAGGGCCTGAGCCCACGGAGTTGTCGCCCACGTAGGCGCGGCCCCAGTCGCCGTTCACCTCGTTGGCGCGCACGGCGTCCTCGTTCACCACGAAGATCAGGGGCACGGTGCTGAGGAACGGCGAGAACACCTGCGACAGCGTGAACTGCACGGTGTGGTCGTCCAGCGCCACCACGCTACCGGCCTCGAGCACGCCCTGGAACAGGTACGAGGGGCCCTGGCCTATGGCCAGCAGGCGCTCGACGGAGTACACGACGTCGGAAGCCAGCACCTCGCTGCCGTCCTGGAAGGTGGCGCCCTCCTTGAGGTTGAAGGTGAACACCGTGGCGTCATCGCTGATCTCCCAGCTTTCAGCCAGCAGCGGCACGGTGGCGCCGTTCTCGTCGACCGACACCAGGCCGTCGTACAGGTTCACGGCGGCCATGTAGTCGGTGTAGTCGGAGGCTATGGCCGGGTCGATGGTGCCGAAGATCTGCACCGCGTTGAGGGTCACCACGTTCTGGGCGGCGGCGGCCGAGAACAGGGTCAGCACGGCCAGGGCCAGTGCTAGCGAGCGTACATACACGTTGCGGGGTCTCATACTCTCCTCCTTCAGGAGCGTGCGGCGGCTTGGTCTTGGGCGGCGAGCGTCTCGACTGGCACGAAGGGGATGTCGTAACCGAAGTAGCCGGGGCCCACCAGCTCGAGCCCGGCAGGGGTGCGCCACTGCGGGTCGCAGGGGATGCCGAGCACCGCGATGCGGAAGCCGAAGCGCAGCGACTCGGTGGTTATGGGGCTGCCCTCGTCCATGTCGAGGGCGGTGATCAGGTCGGGGGTGCTGGCCAGCACGCGGTCCGGCGTGCGCGCCACGAGGAACTCGTTCTGGAACTCTATTGTCAGGCGCTGCCCGGCGAAGTCGTCGAGCCCCTCCAGCTCGGCCTTGCCGCGGGCGAAGCCGCCCACGGTGCGGCGCGAAACGTCGACTATCTTGCCGTCGAACAGGTGGAAGGCGTTGAGGTGGTCCCTCACTGCGGCGACCCCGTCCTGGTTGCGGGTGTGCGCCTCGCGCAGCGCGCGGCCGATGTCGATAGCCTGCCCCACGGTGCCGCGAATGACGGCGCGCTTGGCGGTGGCGCCGTCCATGGCGTACAGGGCTATGAGCGCCGAGCCGCCCATCTCTATCGTGGCGGCGCGCGCCAGCCGCTCGGTCCAGCGGTTGTTCACGGTGTTCAGCACCACCGAGTTGCCCTTGTCGTCGGTCATTACCATGGGCGTGGCCTGCACTCCGTGGAGCGTGAAGCTCTCCATCTGCAGCTCGGGGAACGCGCGGCCCATGCCGTCGCCGTCCACCAGCGGCAGGCCCGTCTCGGCGGCCACCACCACGGGTGTGGTTGAGTTGAGGCCGCCGGCTTCGGCGCACAGCACCGCGTCGATCTTGCGGCCCAGGAACGCCTCGAGCTTGCGGAACGCCAAGGTCAGCTCGTCGCCCTGCGGCAGTTTCTCCACCATCACCGTTGGGGCGCCCATCATGGCTGCGGGCACCACCAGCGCGTCGTCGGCCAGCTCGTCGACGCTGATGAGCTTCACCGGGCCGCGCCTGCGAATCGCCTGCTGCGCCATGAGGCTGCCGATGTACGGGTCGCCGCCGCCGCCGGTGCCCAGCACCGCTGCGCCGGTGGCGAGGTCCTTGAGGTCTTCAGCTTGGATGATGCGCACGGGCGCCCCTCTCTTCCTGCAGTGGTACGTACGTCAGTTCCGGGTAGCCGAAAGCGGCCGGGCCCACCACGTTCAGCGCCTGTGGTGTCTTGAGGGCCGGGTCGCACGGGAAGCCAATAACGTCCACGCGCTGCCCGTAGCGCAACACTTCCGTGGTTATCGGCTCGCCGTGATCGGCGTCCAGCAGCATGATCAGGTCGGGCACCACGGCTAGCACCTCTTGGCCTACGCGAAGCACGAGGTTCTCGTTCTGGATATCTACGCGGGCCTCCTGACCGGCGTGCTCGTCGTAACCGCTCAGCAGCACGTGCCCTACGGCGAAGCCGCCGAGCAGTTCGCGCCGCACGGAGGTGATCTTGCCGGCGAACAGGTGGTGGGCGCCGTGCTCCTCGGCCAGCGCCTGAACAACGCGGCGCCTGGCGGCTCTGGCGGCCAGGATGGTTCGCCCTATTGCCAGCGCCTGGCTAACGGTGCCGCGCACTGCCGTGCGCTTTACGAACCCGCCCGTCATCGGCGCCAGCGCCAGGCCTGCGGCAGCGCCCATCTCTACCGTCACGGCCCGGGCCAGGCGCTCGAGCCAGTACATGTTCACGACCTGGCTCAGCACCACCTCGTTGCCCTTCTCGTCGGCCAGCGCGGCGGGGGCGGTGGCGGCGCCGTTAATGGAGAAGGTGGTCATCTGCACCTCGGGGAAGGCGCGGCCCATGCCGTCGCCGTCCACCACCGGCACACCCAGCTCGGCCGCGGCGATCATGGGTTCCAGGGCGTTCGAGCCGCCGATCTCGGAGGCTATCAGCGCGTCGACCTTGCGGTGGCTGTAGCGCTCAAGCGCCCGGATGGCTCTGGCGCACTCGTCGCCGCGCTCGATCTTCTCCACGCCCACCACGGGCGCACCGATGCCGCCCACGCTGACCACCTGCCAGTCGCTCTCCACCTGCTCAAGTGGCACCACTCGCACTTCGGCGCCCTTCTCCAACAGGCCGCGCAGGCGCAGCTTGCCTATGTACGGGTTGCCGCCACCTCCGGTGCCCAGCACGGCCGCGCCCAGCGCCAGAGCGTCCAGGTCGGCCACGCCGATGCTGCGGAGTTCAGTTGCCACGCAGGTCCCCCACCGCCTTCACGCGGATGCGCGTGGCATTGCCGGGCAGGTAGGCCAGCGGTACGTCGTCTACGTCGACGACCTTGGTGGTATCGGAGTCGGCGCCCGCCGCGACCGCCCGCTCTATTGCCTCGACCTTGGCGGCAGCCACGGCCTCGTCCCTGGTCATCTCGGCCAGGGCGAACACGCGGTCGACCTCGCCTGAAATCTGGGCGATGGCGGCGCCCACGGCGTTGGCCACCGGGTAGTGGTCGGGTCTCAGCACCTGCAGCCCCGCCACGGAGTCGGGCACCAGGATCGAGCCGCCGCCCACCACCAGCACGGGTATGGGCTCGGGCGATAGCAGCATGCGCTCGACCGCGCGGTCGAACATGCCAGCCATGACCGACCGGGCCTCCTCCATCTGCGCTGGCTGCACGTCGGCCAGGCGTCCGGCGTCGCCCAGCGCGATGGCGCCGCCCGCCACGGCCACGTCGGTGGCGGTGAGGGTGTCGCCGCCGAACACGCGCGCCCTCTCGGTCAGCTGGTAGCCCACCGACTGCGGCCCGACGGTGAGGGGCTCGCCTCCCACGATGGAGCCGCCGCCGAGGCCGATGCTGAACACGTCAGGCATGCGGAAGTTGGTGCGCACGCCGCCTACCTCCACGGCCACGCTGGCCTCGCGCGGGAAGCCGTTGTGCAGGGCGCCGACGTCGGTGGTGGTGCCGCCCACATCGATGACCACGGCGTCCTTGATGCCACTAAGGTAGGCGGCTCCGCGCATGGAGTTGGTGGGGCCGCTGGCGAAGGTGAGGACCGGGAACTTCTCGGCGTGGTCGGCGTTCATGAGCGTGCCGTCGTTCTGGGTCAGGTAGAAGGGGGCGCTGATACCGGCGCGGCGCAGCGCCTCGCGGAACGCCTTGATGGTGCGCTCCGACAGCGCCTGCAGGCAGGCGTTCATGATGGCGGCGTTCTCGCGCTCCAGCAGGCCGATGCGGCCGATGTCGCTCGACAGCGTGAACGACGCGTCCGGCAGCTCCTCGCGCAAGATGGCGGCCGCGCGCGCCTCCATGTCGGTGTTCACGGGGCTGAAGACGGACGAGATGGCCACGGTGTCTATGCCCAGTTCGCGGATCTGCCGCCCGATTCCGCGCAGCTCGTCGGGGTCGAGGGCAGATATCTCGCGCCCGTCGAACTCGTGACCGCCGTGCGCGAGGAACACGTGGTTGCCCAGCGCTTGGCGCAGCTCCTCGGGCCAGTCCACCAGGGGCGGCAGGCTGGCGGTAGCCGGCAGGCCCAGCCGAACGGCGGCGGTCTTGGCCAGGTCGCGGCGCTGCACCACCGCGTTGGTGAAGTGAGTGGTGCCGATCATGACCGCGTCGATATCCAGCCGGTCGATGCCCGAGCCTTGGATCACGCCTTCCAGCGCGCCCAGCACGCCGCTCAGTACGTCGGACGAGGTCGGCTCCTTGATCGAATGCAGGACGGTGCCGTCCTTCATGATCACGGCGTCGGTGTTGGTGCCCCCTACGTCGATGCCGATGCGAATCATGGTCACTCTCCTAAAGCGTGTAGCCGTAATCGGAAGGCCTGCGCCGCTGCGGCCGCTTCGGCGGCGCGGCGTTCAGAAACACCTTCGGTCGTGGACAACTTTAGGGGCGCGTGTGAAGGGGGTGTTAGGCCCGCGGGGAGGAATCGGTTTAGCCGCGCGGGAGAAAAGGGGTGGGTTCGTTCAGTTCAGGACTGGTTCCAGAGCCACCAGCGGGCCGCCAGGTAGTAAAGCAGGCGCTTGTCGCCTTCCATGGCGCCGGGACCCAGCAGGTCGGCGATCCGGTCGAGCCGGTAGCGCAGCGTCTTTGGGTGCACGCCCAGAGCGTCGGCGGCCCCTTTGAGGGAGGTGCCGGCGTCGTGCCAGGCGGCCAGCGTCTCTATCAGCCGGCTGCGGTGGGCGCGGTCGGCCTCTATCAGCGGCGCGAGTTCGGCCACCAGCAGTTCCTTCACCTCGTGCACTCCGTCGAGGAGCTGCAGCAGCGCGGCTCCGGTGAGCTCGGCGAACGTCACGTGCCGGGGCCGCAGCCGCAGGCGGCGCCGCAGCTCCAGCGCCAGTTGTGCCTCGCGGAACGAGCCCGCTAGCTGCTTCCAGTCGTCTTTGGCGGTGCCGGTGGCTACCGACACGGGCACGTAACCCACTTGCCTGCGCGAGCGGCCCGCGATGCCTGCGGCCGCCTCCTTGGCCTGCTCCGCGTCGCTCAGTAGGGCCACCACGGCGTCGCCCATTGAGACGACCACACCGCGCGGGTCGTGGCGGCCCACCTCTTCTCGCACGAGCAGTAAGAGTCCGCCCTTGATGCGCTGGATGAACGGCTCGCCCTCGTGGGCGTGCTGCGAGTAGAAGCGCTCGAAGTCGTCGATGGCGCACACCAGCACGACCTTGGCCGCTTCGAGTTCGACCCCCAGGTTGCGTGCTCTTGATAGCGCGGCCTGCGGGTCGTGGTAGCGCTGGTGCAGCACGTCGTGAAGCAGGTCCTGCCGCGCCACTGCCACGCTGCCAGCCGCCAGTCCCTCGCCTTTGGGGTCGAGCAGCGCGCGTTGCACGCGGGCGGCCAGGTCCAGTGGTACGCGCGTGCCGTCCACCTGCACGACGGCTGCGCGGCGGCCGGGCAGGTTGAGGATCAACTCGGCCGCTTCGGCTGGCGCGAGCAGCGCCAGGTCGGCGCGCTGCGCCAGCCAGCCAGCGCCGCGCGCGGCGTCGATGTCTGGCACCAGGTAGAGGGTCTGCGGCAGCGACGCCGGCCCGGTTGCGGGGGCCTCCGCTACGCGCGCGATCTCCAACTGGCTGGCGTCGCCCGCCAGCAGGTGCATGGCGCCGGGTAGGCTCTGCATGAGCTGCTGCAGGGTCAGTGCGGCACGCGCGCCGCCAGCGCTGTTATCGAACGGTGACATCGGGTCTGGGGCCGCCTCCCTGCGGTGTGGTCTCCCCCACCCAGCTGGCCGGCCCCCGACCAGGTCGGCTTCACTCCGACCTCACTTTCAGCTTGGCTACTCCCGATGATAAGCGTGCGCCGCACCGGCGGCAAAGTGCACCCCGCCTAGTCTGGGTATTCCTCAGCCCTCATGGTCCACACCAGGCGGCACACCCTGATGGTCTCACCCAGGGCCTCGGGACCGTCGTAGGTGGCGCACACGTGCGTCTTAACGTCGTACAGGTAA
>Ga0172382_10010597_pt1 | contig 12331 bp, 9 predicted proteins | sample Leawel138RmetaG_FD_122245 | JGI IMG/M metagenome (GOLD analysis project Ga0172382, IMG submission 122245) | Leachate microbial communities from a municipal landfill in Southern Ontario, Canada - Leachate well 138R metaG | ecosystem: Engineered > Solid waste > Landfill > Unclassified | place...
AACAATTATCCTCCGAGATAGATGATTTTTTTAAAGAGAACAACTCTTCTCTTGAAATAGATCCCAGAGTGGAACTTGTACGGACTCTCTCCTACCAAAAATTTGGCGATTTAAACAGAGTATGGCTTGAGGTAAAAGATTATGACGCTTCAAAAATTTACGGGCTTGTGTATAAAAATATTGTAGCAGGCATTGTAATACCGCAAGAAGGAAGAGCTCTTGGACTTTTAAATAGGGATATAAAGAGCTCTTATGCCGTACACATCGGGGAAGAAAAAGCACCGGGAATTGCACATGGAAACAGTTCAGAGTATTTGGTCGTAAAATTTATTCCTGCTTGGCATCACATAAAAAAGGGCGATGAAGTTGTAACTTCAAGTTTGGATGAGATTTTTTTCAAGGGTCTTAAAGTCGGAAAAGTTATATCCGTTACCTCCTCTCAGGGGTACCAAAACGCAGTCATAGAACCATATTATAAAACAAATAATCCAAACTATTTTCATATGATAAAAAAGATAAAATAAAACTCTAAAACTCATCAAATATTAAGTGCTTTTTACCTATAATAAACAAATTTTTATGTACTAACGAAAAAGGTAAACAATGCCAAAACGCACCGATATTCACACTATTTTACTCATAGGCTCTGGTCCGATTATCATCGGACAAGCTTGTGAATTTGACTACTCAGGAACTCAAGCAGTTAAGACGTTAAAAGAGCTCGGATACCGCGTCGTTCTTATAAACTCTAATCCCGCAACTATTATGACAGATCCAGAATTTGCAGATAGAACATACATAGAGCCTATCAAAGAAGAGGTCATCGCCAAAATCATTAAAGATGAAAAAGTAGATGCTATTTTGCCTACAATGGGCGGGCAGACTGCACTTAATGTAGCTACTAAAATGTATGAAAAAGGAATGCTTGAGGGAATAGAATTTTTAGGTGCATCTCCTGAAGCTATTCATAAAGGTGAAGATCGCTCGGCGTTTAAAGAGGCTATGATTAAAATCGGAATGGACTTGCCGTTTTCAATGTATGCTTACAACATGGATGACGCTCTAAAAGCAGCTGATACAATCGGTTTTCCTATTATTATCCGTGCTTCTTTTACTCTTGCAGGAGGAGGAAGCGGCGTTGCTTATAATATGGATGAGTTTAAAAAACTCGCAAAACGCGGACTAGATGAATCTCCCGTAACTGAAATACTTATAGAGGAGTCCCTTCTTGGCTGGAAAGAGTATGAGATGGAGGTTATCCGTGATAAAGAAGATAACTGCATCATTGTATGCTCCATCGAAAACTTTGACCCGATGGGTGTTCATACGGGAGACAGCATCACGGTTGCGCCTGCACTTACACTAACAGATAAAGAGTACCAAAGAATGCGAAACGCATCTTTTGACATCTTAAGAGAGGTTGGTGTAGATACGGGTGGAAGTAACGTTCAATTCTCAATAGACCCAAAAACTGGGCGCATGATAGTCATAGAGATGAACCCTCGTGTTTCAAGATCTAGCGCACTTGCATCAAAGGCTACCGGCTACCCGATTGCAAAAGTAGCTACTCTTTTAGCGGTAGGATTTACTCTGAACGAGATAACAAACGATATTACGGGGACTCCTGCTTCTTTTGAGCCTGTAATAGACTATATTGTAACAAAAATTCCTCGTTTTACATTTGAAAAATTTCCTGAGGCTGAAAATACTCTAAGTACAAGTATGAAGTCAGTTGGCGAAGTAATGGCGATAGGCCGTACATTTAAAGAGTCTATCCAAAAAGCACTCTGCTCGCTTGAAACCGGCTTATGCGGATTTGACCCTATAGATGCAGATATAGATTTTATTAAACATGAAATCCGCCGTCCAAATGCAGATAGAGTTCTCTATGTTGCAGAGGGCTTTCGCCGTGGTATGAGTATTGAAGAGATGTTTGATACATGTCAAATCGATCCTTGGTTTTTATACCAACTAGAGGAGCTTATTAAAACCGAGAGCTTCATAACAGATAAGATTTTGCTTGATGAAGAGTTTATGAGAAACGTAAAAGTTGACGGCTTTTCAGATAAAAGAATTGCGCAACTTATAACTAAAAACTCAAATGTAAATGTTTGCGAAGATGATGTTTACAAGGCTAAAAAATCTCTAGGCGTAAACCTAGAGTACAATGAAGTTGACACCTGTGCGGCAGAGTTTGAAGCGCTTACTCCATATCTATACTCAACAACAAATATAACAAGACTTCCAAATGTTAAAAACAGAGTAAGCGAAAATAAAAAAGTGCTTATTTTAGGCGGCGGTCCAAACAGAATCGGTCAAGGTATTGAGTTTGACTACTGCTGTGTTCATGCTGCATTTGCGCTTAAAGAGATGGGCATTGAGACTATCATGTACAACTGTAATCCAGAGACAGTCTCAACTGATTATGACACCTCTGATGTTCTTTACTTTGAGCCGATTGATTTTGAGCATGTAAGAGAGGTTATCGAGAATGAGCAGCCAGATGGAATAATTGTTCACTTTGGTGGGCAGACACCTCTAAAACTCGCAGATGCACTAACTAAGATTGGAGCAAAAATTGCGGGAACGCCTTCACATGTTATAGATTTGGCAGAGGATAGAGAGCAATTTTCAAACTTTGTAAACCAACATGGTTTAAAGCAGCCTTTAAATGGTCTTGCACGCACAAAAGAGGAGTCTTATGTGATTGCACAAAGACTTGGCTACCCTGTGCTTGTACGCCCCTCATTTGTTCTTGGCGGGCGCGGTATGCGAATAGTTTACAGCGAAGATGAGCTAAAACAGTATATGGATTTTGCGGTATCAGTTTCAAACAATGCGCCTGTTTTAATCGATAAGTTTTTAGATCAGGCTATTGAGCTTGATGTTGATGCTATCTGTGATGGCGTGGATGTCTATATAGGCTCAGTTATGCAGCATATCGAAGAGGCGGGTATCCACTCGGGGGACAGCGCATGTTCACTTCCTCCGGTTAACTTATCAAAAGAGATGATTGACAAAGTTGAGCAGCAGACAAAAACCATCGCTTTGGGGCTTGGGGTTCGCGGGCTTATGAATGTCCAGTATGCAATATATCAGGATGAGATTTATCTTATCGAGGTAAATCCGAGAGCTTCAAGAACTGTTCCTTTTGTAAGTAAAGCTACGGGAATGCCTCTAGCAAAAGTTGCTACTCGTGTTATGGTGGGAGAGACTCTAAGAAGTGCTTTGGAATATTATGACAAATACAACATTGTTATGGAGGAGAATGGACTCTTAAAGCCTCGTCTAAAAGGACACATCTCTGTTAAAGAAGCAGTTTTCCCGTTTCATAAACTCTACGGCGCAGATTTAGTTCTAGGGCCTGAGATGAAATCAACCGGCGAAGTTATGGGCATAAGCTCAAACTTCGGTATCAGTTTTGCAAAAGCACAAATTGCGGCAGGCAATAAAATAGTAAGGGAGGGAACCTGTTTTCTCTCTTTTGTAGATACCGACAAAAAACATGCTCCGGAGATTGCAAGCGGTCTTCATAGACACGGCTTTACCCTCGTTGCAACAAAGGGCACACAAGCCGTTATAGAAGCAGCAGGAATCCCTTGCGAAGTGGTTTTAAAAATCTCAGAAGGTCGTCCAAACATAGAAGACAGCATGAAAAACGATGCTATTCATATGGCGATTAACACGTCTGATAATAACACAAGCAAAAAAGATGCGATTGTTATCCGTCAAGAAGTTCTTAAGAGAAATATTCCTTACTTTACGACTATGAGTGCTGCAAGAGCACTTATTTTAGCCCTTGATGAAATGAAAGATGATTCATGGTCAAACGCTAAAGCGCTACAAGATTTTCTCGCATAGTGATGCCTGTAATACTCACTCAAACCGACACTACAGTCGGTTTTTTGTCGCAAGATGCGCAAAAACTCTACGAGATAAAATCCCGTCCTCAAACAAAACCTTTTATAAAAGTTTACAAAGACTTTAAAAGCTTTCTTGAAGATGGAAATAGAGTTGAAAAAAAGAGAAAAAATCTAGTTCGCCGCTCAAAAAAAACCACTTTTATCCTAAATAATTTCTCATTTAGAGTTGCAAAAATCGCACTTGATTCACAGATACTAAGAGAGACTCCTTGGTTTTACTCAACTTCGGCAAATAAAAGTGCTGAGAGCTTCAATAGAGATTTTTGTGAATCAAAAGCTGATATAATAGTAGAAAATTGGAACTCTTTGAGTGAAAAAGATGCGTCCTCACTTATAAAAATAAACTCTTTAAAAAGGAAAAAATTAAGATGAACAAGGCACTACAAGCGTTTTTTACGGGTATGTTTATAACTTTTATTTTGGATTTTTTTCTCTTTTTGGGGATTTTACTCAATTATATAAATTTTTATAACATTGACCTCTACTACAATATTTTGTTTGCGGACAATCAAAACGGCTATCTATTTTTTGGCTTAACACTTATTTTAGGCTACATTGTCGTGTACCTAAATAATAATAAAATCAGTCTCTTTATCATAGGCGTACTCTCTTTTCTTGTGCTATTAACACTTTTTCACCCTATCGGCAATAGCATCGGGGAGTTCATGTTTATGAAAAAAGAGACTATTTTAGAGACTTCTAAAAGAACTTACAACGGTGATATTCTCTATGAAGGTAGGGAACAGATTACTTTTTATGAGCATAATCTCAATAAAATTATTAAAATAAGCAAAAAGGATTTAAAGAAGTGAGACATATTTCTTCTCTGGCAAACGGAGTTGCACTTGGAAGTGCCGGTTTAGTTATGATGAGCGCCCTTAGCGGATGTTCTTCTCAAGAGCAGCGGGAGCCGCAAAATAGATATTTAGTTATAGAGCAGCAAGCAAACGGAAAATATATTATAGTCGAAGAGATGCCAACAGAGGGTCCAAGCAGAGCAATAATCCGAGAAAAAGATGAAAACGGCAACCCCGTTGAGCGTTTTATGAATGAAGCTGAGATGAAACTTTTGGCAGAACAGGAGTACAAAAAGGTTCAAGAGGGAACGTCTGAGACACTCTCAAGTAGTGATAGCAGTGCAGGAATGGGTTTAGCCGGAACTATCCTTGCAGTTGCGGCGGGCTCACTTTTAGGCAATATGATAGGTAATGCTCTGATGAACAACAAAAACTTTGCTTCAAAATCATCTTCTGTAAACAAAAGTGCTTACAGTCGCTCCGCTGCTGCCAAAGCATCAAACGCTTCGGGCAAAAAAAGCTTTTTTGGCAGCTCCACCTCCTCAACGTCAAGAACTTCTACGTATGGAGGTTGATGTTGATTAAATTAAGAAAAATAAAACCTCTTAAAACCCAGCAGCTAGAAAAGCTTGGCTTTACATGGCATACAGATAGTGACAGTAGCAGATATATAAGCAACAGTTTGGTAAAGATTACGCAAGAAGAAGCTGAAGCTTACTATGAGGCTGTAAACGAACTTTATGACATGTATGCCGAAGCTACTGAGTATGTTATACAAAACAACCTCTTTTTTGAGATAGGAATCCCTTTTAATCTTATAGATGCTATTAAAAAGAGTTGGGAAAATGATGTCCATTGGCATATTTACGGTAGATTTGATCTAGCAGGCGGCTTGGATAACAAACCCATAAAACTTCTTGAATTTAATGCAGATACACCAACATCTCTGTTTGAAACCGCACTTCTGCAGTGGGCACTTTTAAAAGAAAACTCTCTAGATGAAGAGCGCCAGTTTAACAATGTTTACGATGCAATAAGAGAGAACTTTAAACGCCTTATTACACTTTTTGAGGATACAGAACTCTTTGATGAAAGATATGACGGCTGGAAAATACTCTTCTCAAGCGTTCATGGCAATGACGAGGAGGAAGCAACAACAAAACTGCTTCAGCAAATTGCAACAGATGCCGGTTTTTACACCGGTTTTGAGTATCTTCAAAATGTAAAGTTTGATGAGGAGGGCATCTATGATAGAGACGACAATAAATACGAATACTGGTTTAAGCTCTACCCTTGGGAAGATATAGCAACTGACGAGCCTGAACTTGCAACAACTCTAAGCAATATCATGCAAAATCAAAATGCCATAATCTTAAATCCGGCATATACACTGCTTTTTCAATCAAAAGGAATGCTGAAGATTTTATATGATCTGTTTCCTGATTCGCCTTATCTTCTAAAGAGCTCCTTTGAGCCTCTAGAAGGGATTAAACAAGTACAAAAGCCTGTTTTTGGCAGAGAAGGTGCAAACATAAAGATAGTTGATGCCAACGGAAGTGTATTAAGCAAGCAAGATGGTCCTTATGATAACTATAAAAAAGTTTATCAAGAGTATGTAGAATTAAACATGGATGAGAACAAAGAGAAGTATCAAGCAGGAGTTTTCTTTGCTTATGAAGCTTGCGGTCTTAGCTTTAGAAAAGGTGGCGAAATACTGAACAACATGAGCAAATTTGTAGGGCATGAAATAGAGTAGTTTTACAAGAGTATTGCCTTGAAAAAGGTAAACTTAAGTGCCACTTAGCGTGGCTAAATAAGCTTATATAGCCTCACTTTTGGGTATTTTTTGCCGCCTTAAGCTTCTGTTTTAGGATACTCTTTCCAGCCTCAACTCCGGGCTGGTCATACGCATTTATGTGCATAAATTTAGCACAAACTGATGTTAAGAGCTCATACTCATACATAAGACTTGCAATAGATTTCTCGCTTATGCTGTCTATGGTTAGCACATCACACGGGATATCATTAAGGTTGTTAATAGACTCAATAGTTGCATCTGCTTGTTTATTTATAAGAGCTGAGAACTCTATACTGTCGATATAATCTAGCTCCTCAAAACCATCAAGTTTTATATGCGGAATCTTTAAGTGGTTATAAAAATCATGAACCTTTATAACTGTTACCGTCTTGTCTCGTCTGCCCTCAACTATAAGTTGTAAAAAGGAGTGTTGATCAATAGGACCGATGATTCCTATAGGAGTAAGTCCCTGTCTCGTGCTATTGATATCAACCTTGCCTAAACTCTCTCCCCATAGTTGAATATACCATTGATTAAAACCATCCAATCTTGAGGAGTAGGAAAAGACGACATTGATATTAAAATTGTTTTTATATTCTACGAAAAATCTTGCTTTTTTAAGAACTCTCTCGTATGTCTTTGTTTTATTGAAAAATGAGTCATGTATATCTTTAGCACCTAATAAAAGAGCATCAATATCTATCCCCACAATGGCAAGCGGAACTAAACCCACCGCACTAAAAACAGAGAATCTTCCGCCTACATTTTTTGCTATATCAAAGCTCTTTATACTATTTATTTTTGCGTATTCATGTAGCTTAGAGTCATTTTCCGTTATGACAAGCGTATTGTTTTTATCACATGTAACAAGAGAGTGAATATATTTAAAGATAGAGATAGTCTCTATGGTAGTACCGGATTTTGAGATAACGATAAAAAGAGTATCTTCTAAATCGATATTTTCTAACTTTGATTTTATATCTATAGGGTCGGTTGTTTCTAAAAAAAAGAGTTTTTTACTCAATTTTTTTGAGTGTTTTAAAAACTTATATATAGCGTAAGTACCGAGAGTGCTTCCGCCTATGCCTATTATGATTATGTTTTTTTGCTTGAGAGATTTTGCGTACTCTTTATACTCTGAAGTATCGCTAAATACAAGATTATAGTACCCTACATAATCCTTCTCTTTTACAATTTGGTTAAAAATATCCTCATCTGAGAGAGCCGGGTTAAAGTTATGTTGATAGTTCATTTTTCATCCCTTGCTTTTATTATAAAAATAGTTCGTGGCCTCTACAAAGCCATCCACACTTCCACAATCAAATCTTTTACCTTGAAACTTATAAGCAATTACTCTACCCTCTTTTGCCTGAGTTAAAAGAGCATCTGTTATCTGAATCTCCCCGCCTTTTCCGGGTTTTGTCTCTCTTAAGATATCAAAAATATCAGGTGTGAGTATATACCTTCCGATAATTGCAAGGTTTGAAGGGGCATTTTTAGGGTCTGGTTTTTCTACCATATTCGCTACCCTGATAACGCCATCCTCCTCCATGTTACCCGCTATGATACCGTATTTATTGCTATCTTCCGGCGGTATCTCTTCAACTGCTATAATTGAGCAGCGATACTTCTCATAAAGTTTTACCATCTGGGTAAGGACTGAATCTATATTATTGTCACATAAATCATCAGCTAAAATAACAGCAAAAGGCTCATCCCCGATAAGTGTCTCGCCGCAAAGTATCGCATGTCCGAGCCCCTTCATCTCAATCTGCCTCGTATATGAGAAGGTACATCTTGTAATAACGGCTCTAATCTCTGTTAAATAGTGCTCTTTGGATGTCCCTTTTATCTGATGCTCAAGCTCATAGGAGATATCAAAGTGATCCTCTATGGCTCGTTTTCCCCGACCCGTAACAATCGCCATCGTATCAATTCCCGCACTTATGGCCTCTTCGACACCATACTGCAAAAGTGGTTTTGTAAGTACAGGAAGCATCTCTTTTGGAATCGCTTTTGTAGCTGGAAGAAACCTTGTTCCGTATCCTGCGGCAGGGAAAAGGCATTTAGAAATTTTTGTTCTGTCTTTTGGCATTTTTCACTCCTGAAAACTTCTAATTTTTTATATATTCTATCTAATCACACCACAATAAAGGTTAAACTTTTAATCTGTACACTTTTGCCTGCGGAGTCATAATAACCTCTTCAAAGAGAGTTTTATCATACTCCTCTAAGAGCATCAACTGTACATAGAGCGAGTTATATGTTTTTTCATCAACGACTAAAAAAGTGTTAAAACTTGACATATATATAACCGTTATATTCTCTGCGGGGTTTGACACCTGTATATCTTTTGAAAATTTCATGTTCTGACTATAAGATGTTTGAACAAATCTCTTTACAGGCATTTTTCGATTATTTATAGTTATTGTAGCATTTTGCGTATCAAACAAAATTCCATATCCGAGATTTATAATATTTTGCTCTTGTTTAAACATTTTTGAGACATAAAAAAGTGAACGCTCCTTCATCTTGGCGTTCATAAGATTTATGTTTGAGAACATCTCAACCGTAGGGTAGATATCCAACATTCTGTATGGCAGATAGAGGTAGATATCTCTTGTTTTGTCCGGAAGCTTTATATCTGTCTGCAGTGAGAGCAAAAAATCATTCGTATCACTAAATCCATAATCCTTTGTCATCTGCTCTATGTTTGAGAATATCGTTAGATTTTTATCTCTAATCAGCTCCTTATTATCTTCTTTAAACTTAAAGGTTTTCTCCGTGTATTCAACATCAAGTCTTGCCATTTTTGCCGATACATCTTGAGGATTTGTAAGTATGAAACTCACAGGAAAGTTTACGGCTCCACTGTGCTTTCCCCCATCGATGAGTGTTTTAACATCACTGTAGTATCGCAGGGGATAGCCGTAATCCCACCAGGAGACTACATAATCTTCTCTACCAGCTCTGTTTTTTAAAGTGTCTAATATTTCAACCTCATCCGCATTAAATACCGTAGGAACCATGTACTCTTGAACATGAGCTATATTTGGATATAAAATAGCCATACTTAACGCAGTAATAGTTAGAAATTTCAACCTTTTTGTCGGCATATAGCGCGCTGCTTCAGTAATCAAAAAAGCAGCTCCAAAAGCCAAAACAGGAACCGCATAGATAGTAAAGCGAAGCCCTCCGACATACGCTAAAAATCCAAGACCGATAAGAGGAAGCCCAAAGAGCATGATTTTGTGTCTGTACGCCAAATAGATAAATCCTCCAACCGAAGCAACAAATGTAACTACATGTCCGCTTATGCGGTTTGTAAACATCTCAAAGGATATGTGTCCCGCTTCTTTAACAGTCTGCATAACTGAGTAAAAGTGGAGTTTCAATCCCTCCTCGCCAACACTCACAGCATCTTTAAAAACATACCCTTTTAAATTACCCCAAATAGGGTTAAACCCGCCTGATGCAAAAAAGATGAGTATCGACGCACCCAAAATATAGTAGATATATTTGTCAAAGCGTTTTTGCTTATAAATATAAAAGATTCCCAAAACCAAAACGAGTCTTATATATCCCTCAACTCCAATCATAGCAAGCATCATGATTGCTAAAAGTTTATAGTTGTAGGTATTTTTTCTATCCCAGATAAGAGCATAAAGAAGTATAAGAGCAAAAAATGAGAACTCTAGCGAGTAACTTTGCGGATACCACCATCTGTATATCAAAATATCAATAGCCGTGATAATGAGATACTTATCTTCATTTGTTTTAATCGCCCAGATAATCGACCATAGCAAGAACATAGGAAGCACTATATTTAACATGTCGGTATCATAATATCCAATCATTGTCCTGTTATAATAACTCCAACCGATACTTGCCAAAAGTGCCGCTATTAGCCCCATATTTAGATTGTCCAGATTTTTGGCGATTAATATTATAGGAATGACTATAAGCGAACTTAAAAAGACCGGCATAAACAGAATCAAGCTCTCAAAAGAAAAAGGCAAAACAAATGCAAGAAGTGCCGTTAATTGCGAAGTAGCAGAGGTTATCGGCGAGAGGTCGTTTGCTTGAGAAATACCGCTTAAAATATCTCTTGCTCCCTCAGCCCAATAGTAACCATCATTGGTGTTTATCATAAACTCGGAGTTAAACTTAAAAGCCTCATAGTTGGCAAACTGGTAAAACCAAATCATCCTCACAGCTACTGAAAATGAAAATGCAACTGCTATATAAAGCAGTGTTAATTTTGTCTCTTTTTTTAAATTATTCAAGTTTATATCTCTGCAATTTTATTTTGTACTCATTAGATTCTATTATTTTATCATATTTAATAGCACCCTTTAAAAGAAGGGTATATTTCTGCACTAAAGTTTCTATAACAGCATCTTTTTTATCTTTTGGTAACGCCAAATCAAGCAATTTCTCTAAAGCTCTTACTCTAAATCTGTCCATTCCCCAATGTTTTGCACTCAGCTGATCATCGCATCCGCCATATTTTATACAAAGAGTCTCTGCTATCAAGCCAATTTCATTTTGCAGAGAAACTCTAAGCCACATATCATAATCTTCGCAAACTTCTAAGCTCTCATCAAAGTATCCAACATACGTAAAAATTTCTTTTTTCATAAATGCCGCCGAGGGGGCGATGATACAATGCGAAAGACACTTTATAAAGATATCTCCGCCAAATTTATGAAATTTTTTAGGCACCTTTACTTCAAGAGCATCTCTAATCCACTTCTCATTCGTATAACTCATATGCACCTTGGGATAATTTTTATGAAACTCTGCGTGATGCTTTAATTTATCTACATGCCATTCATCATCAGAGTCTAAAAATGCAATCCACTCGCATGTAGAGTTTTTTATGCCCAGATTTCTAGCACTTGATACGCCTGAATTTTTTTGATAAGAATATTTTATATTTGGAAAAAGGTTTTTGATTTGTGAAGTTTTATCCGTAGAGCCATCATCTATAATGATGACCTCTTTTGGTTTAAGTGTTTGAGTATAGACGGAGTTTAAAGCCCTTTTTAACGCATCATATCGGTTATATGTGGGAATTACAACCGATATGTCCATGCATTACCAGACTTTAATTTCGTTGTAGATGCTGTCTCTCTCTACAGGAATAAATCCGCTATTTTTTATAAGTGCCGTGAACTCTTCTAGCTTCACACCGTTTGCACTCTTGGCGCCCGCTGCAGAGTTTATGGACTCCTTTTCTATAGTACCATCTAAATCATTTGCGCCAAACTCTTGAGCCACAAGAGCAAGATTTACCGTTGAAGTTACCCAGTACGCTTTTAGATTTGGCACATTATCCAAAACTATGCGACTAACTGCCATAGTTTTTAAAATCTCGTTTGCAGTTATTGGCTCTTTTATATTTAGATAGTTGTTCTCAGTCTGATATACAAGAGGGATAAAGCAGTTAAAACCGCCTGTTTTATCTTGAAGCTCTCTAATTCTCATCATGTGGTCTATTCGGTTTGCTCTGTTTTCTACATGTCCAAAGAGCATAGTAACATTACTTTTTTTGCCTCTCTCATGCCACTTTCTATGAATCTCAAACCACTGATCAGAGGTTACTTTGCCTTTGCAGATATAATCACGCACCTTCTCATCAAATATCTCCGCTCCGCCTCCAGGCATTGAATCCACGCCATTTTCAACCATCAAATCGAGTACCTCATCATAGCTTTTACCATACTCTCGTGAGAGAAAATCAACCTCAGCGGCAGTTAAAGCTTTTATATGTAGATGCGGATAAGCAGTTTTTATCTTTTTAAAAATAT
>Ga0172382_10010599_pt1 | contig 12329 bp, 4 predicted proteins | sample Leawel138RmetaG_FD_122245 | JGI IMG/M metagenome (GOLD analysis project Ga0172382, IMG submission 122245) | Leachate microbial communities from a municipal landfill in Southern Ontario, Canada - Leachate well 138R metaG | ecosystem: Engineered > Solid waste > Landfill > Unclassified | place...
GCGCCGCCGATAAGCCCGCCATCGATATCCGCCATGGCAAGCAGTCCCGCCAGGTTTTTGGGGTTAACGCTGCCACCATAGATGATGCTGATGCTTTTTGCCAGCTTGGTGCTGAAATTCTTGCTCAGCCAGGAACGGATAAAGGCGTGTGCTTCCTGCGCTTGCTCGCCCGTGGCGGTGCGACCGGTACCGATAGCCCACACGGGTTCATAAGCAATGATAAGGTCTTGCGGGGCATGGATATTGATGCCGCGCAGGCAACCTTCCAATTGCGCTTCCAAAACCTTGTATGTACTGCCCGCGTCCCGTTCGTTCAGGCTTTCGCCAATGCAAAGGATGGGGGTAAGCCCATAGTATTGCAAAGCGGCAAGCTTTTCACGGATAAGCTCGTTGCTCTCGTGATGATACTGGCGGCGTTCGGAATGCCCCACGATGGCATATTTGATGTCCATAGAGGCGAGCATGGCGGCAGAAACTTCGCCAGTAAAGGCGCCTTCCAAATGCGCACTTACATCCTGGGCAGCAATCTCCAGGGCGCAATTTTTCGCCACATCGGTAAGCAAACCCAAATAGGGATAGGCAGGCGCAATAATGGGAACCAAACCCGGAATCTCTTTGTCTTTACAGCTTTCGTGTACCTCAAGGGCAAAGCGGTGCGCCTCCTCAATGCTCTTGTTCATCTTCCAATTAGCGGCAATTATGATAGTTCGCAATTTATACCTCGGTAATATAGTTTCTCAGTGAATACAACTCTCAAAAAACCAAATATCTGTCAAGGAACTCTGCATTTGCGGCTGGGAGAGAAAGCCAAAATTATCCGCTGGCTAAGCCGGATGAGACATTTCATCCCGCCTCCAGCGCTCTTAATTCTCTATATATATGTATGTTGCCGCTGTAGTTAGGGTGCTTCCCCGTCCCTTCCCCGTCCATTCGCCGTGTAAGAGACGGGATATTAACGAGTTACGAGCGGGGTGCTTGTCCCGTGTTGAAACAATGAGCTAATACTGAGAAAATGCAGCCTAAGATGGCATCGAATTCAAGCAGAACATAGGTCTTGAGGCTATCCAGAAACAAGCAAACCACACGACAACAAGAAATGTCCACACCTGAAATGTAGGGGTTCAAGGCATTGAACCCGCCGAAATCTATACACGACAGATAATCATTACGGATTGTGTTTCAATTTATTACAGTGTGCGCTTCGCGCACGCTTTATTAAAAGCGGGCGCAAAACCTTGCGCCCCTACACTCTCGTTTCGTTAGATATCGTGCTTGCTTTTGGCATTTCGGGACAGCCTCGACATTTTAGATAGCAATCGCGTTATGTAGCAATATGATAATTAAAACCCCATCCCTATTCCCTTTTATGACAGAAAACTTAAGCGAGTTTTCTACTATAAAAGGGAATAGGGATGGGGGATAAAGACAAACATCAAAACGCAACAATTACCAGAAATACGAAATGAACAAAACAAAAAGGAATGTTCACCCCTGAAATGTAGGGGTTCAGGGCATTGAACCCGCCGAAATCTATACACGACAGATAATCATTACGGACTCAATATCAATTTATTACGGTGTGTGCTGCGCACACGCTTTATTAAAAGCGGGCGCAAAACCTTGCGCCTCTACACTCCCGTTTCGTTAGATATCGTGCTTGGTTTTGGCAAACCCCATAAGCCCCCATATTATATCTGGATTATTCAGACAGAGACACTTATTGGCTTTACTAAACACTCTGCTTTGAGGGCATTTCGGGATATTTCCTAAAAATATTTCCTTGACATATCCTTCCTATTTGCAAATTGGTAAACTACTATAAAAATCTGATGAGGTGAAGGATGTATCCTGTACTCTTTTTGCCGATACAGGAGCTAAGCAACTGATGCTTCTGTATCTTTCGCAACCAGTACCAGAGCTTGATGCTCAATACCGCTTAAAATCTTTGAGTGATGGGCTTTACTACCAGGCACCCCAGAAGCACCTGGGGGATAGCTTTGTAAAAGAAACGGGTGAGGCTATCCTCATCCTCGAAGGCATCATCGCCAATGGAGCTAAGCTACTTACAGACTTTGCCTTGCCAGACCTCAAAGCGCTATTTACCGCCGCTATCCAAAACGAGGATATTCTGGCAAAAGCGCATGGGCAGTTCTTTCTTATCTACTACGATAAGAAGAGCAAAACCCTGAAAGCCTATACCAATATCAGCAGCACCGTGCGCCTCTATTACTATTGGGATGGGAAGGAACTGATCCTCTCGGATAAAATCCGGCAGATCACCAATGCGCTCAAAGCAAAAGGCATTAGCTATAGTATCTCCGAACTGGGCGCCCGCATGACGCTAAGCTATGGCTATATGTTAGAGGGATTTACTACCATCAAAGAAGTAAAGCAAATCCCCTCTGCATCCGTGCTTTGCCTTCAAAACGGCAAGTGCGAAGTAAAGCGCTATTTCAGCTGGGATTTTGAGACCAGACAGATACCGGAAAAAGAGATTTATCCACGCTTGACCGAGCTTTTCAGTCAGGCGGTGGATTGTGCTTTCAAGCGGGATGAAGACCGGCAGCACTTAGCCTTCTTAAGCGGGGGCTTGGATTCCCGCGTGGTGGTCTATAGCGCACACAAATTGGGCTATAAAGGCTTTGAGACTCTGAACTTCTCCGAGCCAGGCTATCTGGACCACACTATCGCCCAAAGCATTGCACGTGAGCTAAAGCTAAAGCTAAACTTCTTTTCTTTGGCACGGGGGCAGTACCTGCTGCAATTGCCCGAAAACCTTGTCTATAACGAAGGGCAGATCGTGCTACACGGCGCGGCACATCTATTTCAAGGGATAAAGTCTTTGCCTATAAAGAATTATGGCATCCTGCATTCGGGGCAAATTGGAGACATCCTCAAGGGTAGCTACTTGCAGGCAAGGGGGCATACTCCCGTAAATCTCGTTGCCGCCGCCTATTCTACGCGTATCTTAAAAAGCTTTGCCTCCCAGATAGATCGCCTTCGGGATTGCTATCCGCATCACGAGGCATTTGTCTTTTACAATCGCGGGCTAAATGCCATTATCAATGGCGACCTCGCCTCCTATCAGGATAGCTTTAGCCTCTCACCCTTTTTGGAACCGCTTTTTGTGCAATATTGCCTGAAGCTCGACCCCGCTTTAAGGCAAGACAGCCGGCTGTATCTGAACTGGATGAAACACAGCTTTGCCCAGGCGGCGCGGCATAAATGGGAAAAAACCGGCGCCAAAGCCAGCGACCCCTTCCTGATAGTGAAGCTCAAATACAACCTGTGGCGCGGTTCGGACAAGATTTTGCGCATGTTCACCAAAGAGCCAAACCGCCTGAATATGATTCCCTTTGACTACTGGTGGCAGATAAATAAGGACTTAAAAGAGCACTTTGAACAAGAAAGAGCACTTTTGGAAGAGCTAAAACCCCTGATAGATACAGAGCTATATCACGAAACGCTATTGATGAGCCAAAGCCCAATCTTTAGCGAGAAATTGCAGGCTTACACCCTGGCACTCAGTGCTTTGTATCTAATGGGCAAATACGATTTTAACCATCTGCAGAGGTATGATGATGAATAAAGACATGGGTATATTGGATATTGTGTATATCCTTGCCAAACACCGCAAACTGGTGATTGGACTCACCCTTTTGGTGGCGATCGCTGCCGTAATCTATGCCATGCTGGCGCCCTTTTACTGGAAATCCACGGCTACCATCGTGCCGGTATCGGAATCCAACGCCATCGGTGGCTTTAGTACAAACATCCTGGATATGATGGGTGGCGGCTTGATCAAAACCCAAAAGAGCGAACTGGCTATCGACTTTATCGCCATCATGAAGAGCCGCAGCTTCCGCGAAAGGGTGATTGAAGAGTTCGGGCTTATCGACTATTTTAAGATCAAAAAGCCTTATGAACACGCGCGGGAACTGGCGCTCTATAAGCTGCAAAATAGCCTGATGCGGCTGAGCTTTGATCAGGAAAGCTATCTGGTAAGCATCACTGCCGAAACCAAGGATAAAGAGCTTTCCAGGCGCATAGTGCAATACTATCTGGATGAATTGGATACCTATAACCGCGATTCCCGCCTGAGCAAGGGCAAGCTGAAACGCGAGTTTTTGCAAGCGCAGGTAGAGCAGAATATGCGGGAAGCGGATTCTTTGGCACAGGTAATCAAGGACTTTCAGGTAAAGAATAAATCCATTGCCCTGGATCAGCAAACCAGCGCTTTGGTGGATATGTATAGCGAAAACGTGGCTAAATACTTCTCTGCCGAGATTGAGTACGAGCTGGCGTTGCAGCAATATTCCGAAAGCTCGCCCGTCGTGCAAAACCTTGCGGAAAAGAAGAAACTGCTGCAAGACAAGATGAAAGAGCTGGAGGATAGCCAAAGCAGCCTGCAACCCAAATATATCCTGCAAATAGACAAGATTCCAGAGCTTTCCATGCAATACGCCCAGCTTATGATCAATGCCGAAATCAAGAAAAAGATAATCGAATACCTCTATCCGCAATTTGAACTGGCAAAACTGGAAGAGCTAAAGGATATGCCCAGTTTTGAGGTAATCGATGCCCCGCGGGAAGCCGGGATGCGCTCTAAACCTAAACGCGCAATATTGGTTATCGTGCTTAGCCTGGCTGGTTTTATCTTTAGCAGCTTTTTGGTCTTTATAGCCGAAAGCCTGAATCAAAATAAAGAGCTGGTGCAGAGGATCATTGCCGCCTTAAAAGGAAGGGTGGAAGCTTAAAAAAAGCCTATAGCAGCATGACAGCATGGACAAGATGATGGAAAGGGTGGCAAAAGACGGGATACTAAGCCCCAGGAAGCTGCTCTGGGCTTTGCTGCTGCTTTTAGCGTTCTGTGAGTTCTATCAGTTCAGCTATTTCGTAAGCACCTTGATTACCCTTGTCCTCATTCCTGTCTCTATGGCGTGGCTGGGCTTTTTCCCGCATACCCCTCTGGTGCTGAAACGGGAGTATGAGCCGGTGCTCTTTTTACTCTTTTGGTTTGCCTACAGTCTTTTTAGCTATGTGTGGGCGGTGGACAGGACTTTGGCGCTGGAGTACTGCCTTTTGGTCTTCCGCTATTTGGCGCTCTTTATGATCTTCTCTGCCGCTTTTCGGGACCGGCGTTTACTAAAGCGTTTCCATCTCTTTTTAACTGGTATCTTTTGCCTGTATATCATTACCGCCATCATCGAGGTACTTACGCTCAAACACCTGCCCAGCTCGCGTATGTATGGCAGAAATTACTTCATCCCCACCGGTCCCTTTTATGGAGAGAATATCTTAGCCGCCTTTATGATGCTGCTCTTTCCCTTTATACTCTTTTTGAGCAAGCTCTATGAGCGGCGTTTGGTAAAGGTATTTTCCAGCCTCTTTGTTCTGCTCTTTCTGGTGGTAATCACCCTGCAAGGTGCCCGCATCGGCATGCTTGCCATTGGCGCCGTACTGCTGTGGTATTTCGCCTTTCACAGCCGGGCAAAGACCATTATACTCATCCTTTTGGCGGTAATCCTCTTTAGCTATGCGGTGCACCTGTATTTCCCCAGCGCCACGGCATTTGTATGGAAAATCTTTAAGCGCGAAGTGCTAAGCTTTGGCTCGGAAAGAGAAACGGCTACCATGAGCTCGATCAAGATTCGCAAACAGCTCTTTGTGGAAACCTGGGATATGGCTTCAAATAGCGGTTTGATGGGTGTAGGCGGTGGAAACTTCGAGCATTATATGGATACAGATAGACAGTACCGCACGGCGAGCATCCTCAATGCACACAATTGGTGGCTGGAGCTTTTGGGAAACTTTGGCATTCTCATCTTGGCAGGCTTTGCCTATATTTACCTTAAATGGCTGTATCTCTTGTACCTGCGTTTCCAAAGGAGCGAAGGCAGGGAGCGCTATCTGGCGCTGATGTATCTTATTTCCCTGGTGCTGTTTGTTGCCAGCTCGGCGTTGCCCAGTTCTATCCGCTGGATTCATCTGATCTGGATTTACTTTGCAGCAGTAAATAGCTTTTGTTATACGGATAAGCTTCTGTAATAATGTAGTAGAAAGATAAAGCCCAGCGGATGCTGGGCTTTATCGTATCTATGACGAATTACTTCATCATTATCATTTTCTTGGTGCTGCTGTATTTGCCGGCGTTCATCTTGAAGTAGTAAACACCGCTGGATACAGCGCGGCCATTATTATCGGTCCCATTCCATACTGCGTTGAATTCACCGGCTTCTTTTACTTCGTTTATCAGGCTGCGCACAAGCTGCCCTTTCACGTTGTAGATATCGATGCTTACAGCACCGCGGTCTTTCACGCTGTAGCGGATGGTGGTTTCGGGATTGAAGGGGTTCGGGAAGTTGCCCTTAAGCTCGGTAGTATATACGGGAGCTACGAGGTCTTCAATATCATCGGCACGTTCTATTGTTACATCATCTACAAAGAAGATAAAGGCATCGTCTGATACACATTGGATAGCGATGCGGATATCTTGATTGGCATAAGCGGCGAGGTTGTAGGTATATTCAGTCCATTCTAAAGGAGCTTCAATATAGTTTGCGCCGCTGATGAAGGTGAAGTCTGCCGGAGCAGTACCACCGGTGGATACGCCTACTTTGAAGCGTTCCAAACCGTAATCTAACATGTAGGTGCGTGCCCAGAACTTGAGCTGGCCGCCGCCGGTAAATGCAGGGCTAATCATCCAGTCGTTATTTGGTGCCGGGTTGGCAGCAAATGTGGCAGCCATTTTTTGACCGGTGTGAGGAGTTACGGAAGTTAAAGCGGGGTTGGTGCTGCTGGGATTGAAGATGATATAAGCCATCGCACTACCAGTATTCGGGAAGGTGATACCCTGGAAGCCGTAGGTGGGGGATTGATCTACGTCCACGAGTACCCAGGGATCAAAGGTAAGCGAGAAATCCGGGTAAGTTTCAAAGCTATCTTCCATGATTATCGGAGAATCAGGCAACTGGAAGTTCACGGTAGTGGTTTGACCGGTGACAACTACTACGTTATCGATGGTAACGGCATCGTAATACGGGTGGCTGGCGGTAACGCTATGGGTTCCCTGAGGCACGCCCTGAATGCTATATGCACCACTGGTATTGGAGGTTCCGCTCTTGTTGCCCACTCTTACGGTGGCGCCATTTATAGCCTGATTTTGCATATTGCGCACAAATCCGGCAATGATACCCACCTGAGTGGCTTTGGGTACGGGGTTTGAGAAGGCGCTGGCAGACAGTGCACCACCGGTATAAACGGCTTTTACTGCCCACTTGTACATTCCATCCGGTACGGAAGCCCAACCGGTATCCTGGAAGGCGGTAGCGCTAATGGGGTTCGGAGTAAGGGCAGTCCAGGCGGCTTCATTGGATTCCTGACCCTGGAGCAAGCGCCATACTTTGTAGCCTTCGTGTGCACGATTGGGATTGAAGGGTTTTTCGGCCTTGAGGGCGATCCAATCGCTTTGGCGGGTAGGAGCACTGTAGCCAACGTAGCCTTCGATCATCCAGTTATAATCCAGCCCGTGATCATTTAAGGTTCCCCAAGCGTTATTGAAATACATCATATTGCCAAAACCTTCTATGGCGGGACCAACGTCACAACCGGCAGGATGTCCGGTTGTAGTATTACAGGAATAGCCAAACCACAGCTCTTCGTTGCCGGTAATGGGAACGGGGGTATCCAGGATAAGCAGGTTTTCGGCATCTTGCAGATGCGTGAATGTTTGTTGGCTTACCAGGTTGCCCGGGGCTGTAGGGCTGCCACCGGTATATACACGCAGGGTGTATTCACAGCTTGTTTCGTTTGTCCATACTTTTGCTGCCTGCAGGCTCATTCCGCCATAATCGGAAAGGTCGCTGGCAGGGAAGCGGATAGCCACTTCAAATTCTGCAGCACCACCGGTGCCGATGCTATTGCCGGTGCTATCGGTATGGTAGCTAATCCATTCGCCGCCAGAAGTACCGGGAGTCATCCAGGTGATATTTACGTTATTATCGGCTTCTTCAGCTTGCACTGTGCCGGGCGGAAGGGTGATCTCGGTAAGCACGAAATCCTGGGTGGTGGTTTGCAAGCCAACGATTACCACGCCGGGCTGAGAGGCAGATTGATATCCGGTTTTGTTTGCAGTTACTGTGTAATTGCCCGCATATACGGAGAAGCTATATCCACCCTGTGCGTTTGTAACACCACTGTATTCGCCAGCGGTTACGGTTACACCTTCGATAGGCAGATTGGTGCCAAATTCGGTAACGGTACCGGTAAGCACACCCATCATGCCTTTGTGCAATTCTGCTGAGAAAGCGGGCGTGGACGCCACGTTATTCGTATAAATAGCTTTCACGGCATATTTGTAAACGCCGGAAGGCAGTGGACCCCAGACAGCGTCTGTATAGCTGGTGGTGGTGATATTATTGGTTGTAAGTAGAGTCCAGTTTGCTTCGTTATCCTGCTGGTTGCTCAGGAAACGCCATACCTTATAGCCCAAAAGGCTGCGTTCGGTATTTTGAGGTTGAACAATATGCAAAGAACCTTCTACCAGGCTGGGGTTTTCATATACCGCACGGCTGGCAGGAAGCTTCTTGTTGCTTACGCTATTGATGATGCTTTGTTGCGGCTTGGCAGAATGGGCACTGCTCAGCATTCCCGCGGGGAATTTGATAGTGCGCTGTGCGTTGCCGATGGTTACATCATCCACAAACCATACGTGCCAGAGACCATCGTTTGAGGGCGGGTCTAAAGCATGGAAAGCAAGCTTTATTTGCTGACCAGACAAGGCATCCAATGGCACGACGATGGGGGTATCGTAATAGTTCCATTCACCGGTTTGCTCTGTAGCATCCCACAACATCTGCCAGGTATTTCCACCATCGGTAGAGGCTTTGATATAGTAGTGGTCTTCATTGGGGCTGCCAAGGAATACATAGCTCCAGAAGCTGAGAGCAGCATTGCCGGGGCACACAAATTCCGGAGTGATGAGCCATTCATCCTGGTGCGAGTAATCCCACCAGATAGCGGCTTGATAATCGCCTTCATGAGGAGGTACTTCCGGTGTAAGACCAATGGTGCCGGTTTTGCACCAGGTAGCCATTACACCTACGCCACCTTCGTTGTTGTTATTGATAATCTGGCTCCAGCCTTCGGGCGGGAAATCGCCTTCAAAGCCTTCTGTGATATCCACAGCGCTCGGATCCGGAGCTTGCCAGCTTAGCAATACTTCAGTGAAATCTGTGCTTTCATCTGCAATTACAGAGTACGGCGGAAAAGCCATTTCGGCTACGGTAATATCACCCATATTCAGGTTTGTAGTACCTACCACAGCTTGACCAGTGGCGCTTTGATAGCCAAGAGCCGCAACAACATACTGATAGGTTTGGCTGGCAAATACGTCTTCAATGGTGAATTGACCCTGAGCATTTGTGGTAGCAGTGTAGGGTTCGTAGCCACTCAAGGTAATGACAGCATCGGCGATACCCAAGGTGGGGGCGTCGCTACCTACAATGCGTCCGCTAACGGTTACTTGCGGCAGAAGGTTAAGCGCAAAGTTTTGGACAGTGTTTTCTCCTTCTACGATAGTAACGTCATGGCTTACGGAAGCATAGCCATGCTTGGAAGCGGTAACGGTTTGCGCACCTGCGTTCACGTAAGGCAGGGTATAAGTTCCATCCGCTGCGGTGGTGAAGGTAAATGCGGTGTTATCTACGCTTACAGTAGCACCTGCTAAGGGTGCACCACCGGTGGTAACGGTGCCGCTAAGGCTACCCATATCTTCCACGACAAGGAAAAGCCGCACATTACTGCGGTTTGCACTTACTGTGCCGGTGGAGCCGGTATCGCCATTGGCGCTATCGCTTTGGAAGCGCACAGAGCTATTGAAGCCGGGGCTGCTGAAATATACCAAAGCGTTGCGGGCATAAGCGCCAGCGCACAAGTCGGTAACAACTTCGATAATCAGGTTATCCCCACCATTCCAGAAGAAGGGGCTGGAAAGAGTGTGCATATTCCAGCCATTTACCGGCATAAAAGTGCCTGCCTGGAAAACGGTTTCATATTCACCACCTTCAAAGCTGGCTGTCAAAACCTCTTGTGCAGTATGCTTCAGGCGGATCTTGAAGTTTGTCATGGCGGTGCATTGACCCACATTTTGTACGTTGAAAGCCAAAGAAGTAATAAGACCGGGGGCGCCGCCCGCAGCATAGATTTCGCTGGCTCTATATAGATACTGTTCGCGGAACGCTTTGTACCAGGTGCCATAAGGTGCCGGACTACCGGTTTCGCCATTTACCTGAGTATCGGTACCTATTTGTACCCTAAGGATATCGGCAGGTTGTACTTCCAAGTTTAGATTGGGCGTATTATTATTGGCGGGGTTTTCGTCACCAGTCATTTCCACGCGACCAAAAAGCTGCATGGGACCAATAGTCTCAGGTGTCCAGCCAAAAGTAAAATCGGCTTCTGCCATGGCGTTTAGAGCAGTACCGGGCAAGCTCAGCAGCTCGGTATTAGGAGCTGCCATCAGCTTTACGGTATAGTTGCTTTGAGCGCCGGGGCTTAGATTTTTTACACGCACAATGTAATTGGTAAGAGTGCCAACGCTGGGAGTAGTATTGCCGCTAATGCTTATGGCAGTCATATCCTGCATATCAAGCTGCTGCATGGTAAATTTCATATTGGAGCGCATATTTGCAGTGGTGCCTGAGGTGCCGGTTTCGCCATTGGCACTATCGCTCTGGAAGCGCAGGGAACTGGCAAAACTGGTGCTTGTATAGTAAACAGAAGCGTTTTGGGCATAGTCGCCGGCAATTACATCTGTCACTACTTCTACAAGGAGGTTAGATGAACCATTCCAGTTAAAGGGGGTGCTAAAGGTGTGCAGGTTCCAACCCACGGTGGGGGTGAAACTGTTTTGTTGAAATACCACCGAATAGTCGCCCGCTTCAAAAGTAGCACTTAAGGCGGTTTGGGTGGTGTGTTTCAGCCTGATTCTGAAGTTGTTCATGGGAGTAATATTATTCAGGGTTTCTACATTGAAAGCCAATGATGTAATATTACCGGGACCTCCACCCTGGTTATTCAATTCGCTGGCAAGTACGATGAATTGCTGGCGAAAAGCTCTGTACCAGGTTCCATAAGGGGCAGGTGCGCCAGTAGTGGTATTTACCTGGGTACCGTCCCCAATAGTAATATCCACTTGAGCAAATAAGTTGCTGCAGAGGCTGATAGCCAAGATCAGCAGTAGCATGAAAAGTAGATTTTTCCTCATTACTTTTCTCCTTTTAGGTTTTCCTTGTTTTGTTATTTATTCTATCTTTGTAAGGTTTTTTGGGAACCCTACCCGAAAGCATCGAATCTTTCTATCCCTACCTGCAATGCCAGGGAAGCTTTTTGCCATAAATATGCAAAACTCCAGCCATGAGGGACACTCACTTTAATTACGTTCACTCTATACACTTACAGATACTTACCTTAAGGTATCCACATATATGGCATACAACAATTTTGTCAAGTAAGATTTTGCAAAGGCATTGATTTAGGGGATAGGGATGTGCGGGAGGGCTTTCACAAGCGACATTGACTTCAAGTGGCGGAAATGCTCGCAAGCTCGCAAATGAACAATGAATGATGAACAATGAATGATGGCGGCTGTAAATCCTTTAGCAGGTGTTAGGTGATAGGTTTTAGGTGTTAGGCGCTGCGCTCGTTTCAAGAGTAACTTGTTAGGGTTAAGACTTTTATTTGTGGCGTATTCGCGCAAATTAGCGGTGCTTTGTTTTCACTTACAGGTAATCCATAAATCGATAAGCCCGCCACGAGCGCAGCTATGATCAACCGAGGCTGTCCAGTAATACGAAAAACAATATAACAACAAGAAATGTACACACCTGAAAAGTAGGGGTTCAATGCCTTGAACCCGCCGAAATATACACGCAACAGCTAATCATTACAGATTGTGTATCAGTTTATTACGGTGTGCGCTCTCAAGCACGCTTTGTTAAAAGCGGGCGCAAAGCCCTCAATCCCCTACATTCTCGTTTTGCTTGATATCGTGCTTGATTTTGGCATTTCGGGACAGCCTCGCCGCCATTATTCATCATTCATCATTCATCATTCATTAGCTGAGCGCAGCGAAGCAAGCCTCCCCGTTAGCCGCCCTTGCAATGCCCTCACCTCGACCGGCAAATTCTGGGTAGAGGCGAGGGCATTGTGAGAGAGAGAAACGGCAAGGCGAGGCTGTCCAGTAATACACAAACAAAACAACAACAAGAAATGTCCACACCTGAAATGTAGGGGTTCAATGCCTTGAACCCGCCGAAATTTACACGCAA
>Ga0172382_10010602_pt1 | contig 12326 bp, 13 predicted proteins | sample Leawel138RmetaG_FD_122245 | JGI IMG/M metagenome (GOLD analysis project Ga0172382, IMG submission 122245) | Leachate microbial communities from a municipal landfill in Southern Ontario, Canada - Leachate well 138R metaG | ecosystem: Engineered > Solid waste > Landfill > Unclassified | place...
GAAGCAGAGAAGAGCTTGCTTGGTTCTTTAATGCTTGAAAGAGAAGCTATTACTAAGGTTGCGGATACTATTCGCGCCGAGGATTTTTATAAAAGAAATCATCAATATATTTATCAAGCGATTGAAGATCTTTTTGCTTCTGGAGAGCCAGTTGATTTAATTTCTGTTGCTTCTAAATTAAAAGAAAGGAATCATCTTGATAATCTTGGAGGAACTGCTTACTTAACTGAGTTGATAAACATTGTCCCCACAGCAAGCCATGTTTTAACCTATGCTAAAATTGTAAAAAAGAAAAGAGTTTTGAGGGACTTAATTGAAGCGGGCTCAGAAATTGGATTAATGGGATACAAAGAAAATGAAGACCCAGATGATTTACTTGATTCAGCAGAAAAAAGAATATTTGGCATTACTCAAAAAAACCTAACTCAATCATTTTTACCAATTAAGCCATATCTTGAAGAGGCCTTTGAAAGAATTGATAGAATGTCTAAGCAAAAAGGTGCAACAAGAGGAGTTGCTACTGGCTTTAAGGGACTTGACTCTGTTTTGTCGGGATTGCAAAGATCCGACTTGGTTGTTTTAGCAGCTAGGCCATCTATGGGTAAATCAAGCCTAGCACTAGATATTGCGAAAAATGTTGCTCTTAATGAAAAGTTACCTGTTGGAATTTTCTCTTTAGAGATGTCAAAAGATCAATTAATTGATAGATTAATTAGCTCTGAATCAAACATTGACTCTTGGAAGATTAGGCAAGGTATGCTTTCTTCCGAAGGTGAAGATAATGATTTTGTTTGTATTCAGCACGCCTTAGGAGTTTTATCAGAGGCACCAATCTTTATTGATGACGCTTCAAGTTGTAGTGTTCTACAAATGAGAGCAATGGCAAGAAGATTGCAAGCAAGTCACGGACTCGGATTAATTATTGTTGACTATTTACAATTAATTGAACCAAATAATAAGATAATGAGTAGTGTCCAGCAAATTACCGAAATATCAAGACAATTAAAGGGCCTTGCAAGAGAGCTTAATATTCCTGTATTGGCCTTGTCTCAACTATCTAGAGCAGTTGAACAAAGAACTCCTAAAATACCACGATTATCTGACTTGCGTGAGAGTGGAGCAATTGAGCAAGACGCAGATGTTGTATTGTTTATTTATAGAGAAGATGTTTATCAAGAAGAAACTCCTAGAAAAGGAATGGCTGATATTATTATTGCAAAGCATAGGAATGGCCCTATTGGAAGAGTAGAGCTTGTCTTTGATAAACAAAGAGCCTGCTTCCGAAATATGGAAACAGGCCGTGAGTTTAATGAAGGAGATATTGGTTTTTAATTTTTAATTTCAGTTATTTGAACCTCTGTGTAATATTGCTTATGTCCCTGCTTAAGCTTATATCTTTTCTTTGCTTTAAACTTGTAAGTCATTACTTTTGGATGCCTAGCTTGCTTGATTATTTTAGCAACTACCTTTGCGCCTTCAACTCTAGGTGTTCCGATTAGTAATTCTTTTTCATTATCAAGTAAAAGAACTTCTTCAAACACAACTTCGCTACCCTCTTCTTGGTCTAATTTTTCTATTTTGATTTTGTCATTTGGAGAAACTTTGTATTGTTTCCCTCCTGTTTTTATTACTGCTAACATATAGTTTTATTAATTTAATACTTGTTTCTTATATCAATTTAGACAATAAAAGTCAAATTATTTATCAACTAAATAGCATTTCTGATATTATGAAGAATATATAGATGAATAATAGAAACACAGCTTCCCTCCTACTAATATGATGATCTGTTTTAACAAAGAAGAAAAAGAAAGATATTGCTATAACTAAGAATATCCTTGCGATCAGAAATGGAGAAAGATCTGTGATGACAATTGGATTAATCATAGCTACTATACCAATTACTATCGTAGAATGAGAAACAATCGCTCCCATTAATGCTCCCAGTATCATCCATTCAAGACCTTTTCTTGCGGTACTGATAGCAAAAAATATTTCTGGCGCACAGTTTCCTAGCGCAACAATAAATAATCCAATAATCATAACAGGAATATCAAATGATTCTGCGAAAAATGATGCTGATCGTACAATTATATCAGATGCGACGGCGAAAATAGCTAAACAAAATACAATTTTTATTATGCTTTTTAGCGATCCCTGAAAGCTTTTTTGTATTGGTTGTTCATCTTCACAAACCTTAGTAAATCTATCTTTTTTAGAGAAGAGCCAAAAGATATAGAAGAAGAAAAAAGAGATAAGGATGATTCCATCTATTCTTGAAAGAATTCCGTCCCAAATTAGAAGAACAGGTAAAACAGCAGCGATTGATGTGAAAATTAAAGAAGTATTAATTGTTCTACTTTTTGCAGGGATGCCATTTTTAGAAAATAGTGCTGCAAGGGCAATTGCAAGAGTTACATTAATAACGCTTCCCCCAATTACTTCACCAAAAGACAATTCTGGAATATTGTGTAAGGCCGAAGATATTCCTACGAAAAGATTAGGCAATGAACCAATAAAGGCCATTAAAAGAAAAGAAACGACAAATTCTTTCCATCCTAAAAACTTAGCAACTCGGCTAAAGCTCTTAACGATTATTTCTCCTGAAAAGTAAAAAGCAACGCAGGATAATAAGAAAATTAAAATATAATTAATTAATTCCATGTGATCCCAACCGGAGTCGAACCGGTGTTACTAGATTGAGAATCTAGTGTCCTAGGCCTCTAGACGATGGGACCTGCAACAGTAATAAAAATAGCATATTAATTATTTTTTGTCTAAATAATCAGGAGGTATTTGCCAATAATCAAATATATAATTTGCTAACTTATTGAATATTGGTACAGCTGAATATTCTGATGTTTTTATTTTCTTAGAATTATTTAATTTAACAAGGACAATGAATTGAGGATCTAGTGCAGGAGCAAAACCCATAAATGTTTGCCATGTGCTATCAGAATAACCCGCTTTATTTATGCCAAGAGATGAATATGGTATTTGAGATGTTCCTGTTTTGCCTCCTATCCAATAACCTTCAACTTTTGCTAAGTGTCCAAAACCATTCTCAACTACGCTGATTAACATTTTTTTAAGTTCTGTGCTTGTTTCCTTAGAGATAATATTTTCTCTTATTGCTTTTGGTTCAACCATTTGATTATTAATTTTTTTAACAACATATGGTTTATATAATGTGCCACCGTTAATAATAGCAGAGAAAGAATTAATCATTTGAAGAGGTGTCATTGCTATGCCTTGTCCAAAAGATGCTGTTCCAAAACTAATGTCAACATTGCTCTTTAAAGCATTCTTGATTTCATTGTTTGCTGAAACAACTTCTCCTGATAGATCAATCCCAGTTTTTTCAAAAATACCGAACTTTTCTAAATAGTTATAAAAAGATTCATGGCCTAATTCTTTCTCCGCAAAGATAACACCAGTGTTGATTGAATTTTCTAAAACTTGGGTCATGTTTACTTCTCCCCACGCCTTGTTTGAATAATTTGAAACCCTATTAGTTGGATATTGAACATAACCTAGATTATCAGTATATTTTGTTTCTGCCGTAACAGCACCATCATTAATTGCCATTGCCATTGTGATTGGTTTAAAAATTGATCCCGGTTCAAATATTTCTTGAATGGAAGTATTTTTAAAATATGCACCATTGCTATTTCCATAATTATTAGGGTCAAAATTTGGCTTCTGAGCCATTGCAATGATGGCACCTGTATTAGGATTCATAACAATTATATTTCCCCCTTCGGCATCGTATTCTTCCATTCCCTCTTCGAGTAATTCTTCAGCAATAAATTGAATATTATAATCAATAGTTAGCGTTAGGTTGTCTCCATCAAGGGAATCATTATTCGTTCCTTTGAATGAGAAACTGAAGGGGTTTCTCTCACTTTTTTCTAGCGATGACAATCCCCTTATTGTTTCGTTGTAACAACCCTCTATTCCGTATTGACCTATCTTGTCTTGATTAACAAAACCAATAATTTGGGAGCTAGTTTTTTCAGCAGGATAATATCTTTTTGTATCGTTGCCGATGTATAGCCCCTTTAATTTTAATGATTTAATTTTGTCTGCCTTTTCTTTCCCAATTTCTTTTTTAACGATTTTATAAAAACTATTTTCATCTTCTAATAAAGAAAGAAGAAATGACTTTTCTACATCTATTATTTTTAATATCTCTTCTACAGCTTCTTCATTGTTCTCAATCTCTGCTGGAGAAATGAAAAGATATGGTTCTTCCTTGTTCATTGCTAGTATTTCGCCATTACTAAAATAAACATATCCCCTTTTACCTTCTATTTCAGACAACTGAACTTGTTGCCCTTGAGCAATTGCTTTATAAAAATTACCTTGGTCTATTTGAAGAACAAAAAGACGGCATAAAAATAGGCCACCAATGATAAAAACAAAAATGACAACAAGACTTAATCTTAAATCCTTAATTTCCATTTAACTATTTTTTAGCTAAAGATATTTCTGGAATAACAATATAATTTCTTGTACTTGCGCTCACTTTCAAAAACCCTTCTCCAATAATCTTCTCTTCTGCATTTTTTAGATTTTTCTGCTGAGAAATAGATAATTTCAAGTTAGCATTTTCTTTTTTAAGATAATCAATTGTTGTATTATTTTTTCCAATTTGATAAGCAGTTTCAGACATTTTGATTACCTGAAAAAAGTAAAAAAAGGTCAATAGTGAGAAGCTAAATAATACTGACGCTAATACTAAGTTCTTTTTTCTTTTATTTCTTTTTGTCATATTTATTTTTTAACTATTATTCTTAATTTTGCTGATCTACTTCTTGGATTTAAGCTTATTTCTTTTTCGCTAGGAATTATGGGTTTATTTAATTCTAGCTGATTATCTTTTATAAAATTTTTAACTATTCTATCTTCAAGTGAATGAAATGATATTATTATTAGCTTTCCACCACTATCTAACAACTTTAATGCTTGCGGAAGAACCTTTTTTAAGTTTTCTAACTCTTGATTTGCTTCTATCCTTAATGCCTGGAATGTTCTTGTCGCAGGATTAATTTTTGACCTAGGGACTATTCTTTTAATTATTTCAACTAATTGTAATGTGCTTTTTATTCTTCTCTTTTTCCTTTCCTCAACTATTTTTCTTGCTATTTTTCTACTAAACTTTTCTTCTCCGTATTCTCTTAATATTCTTTCAATTTCCTCTTCGTTGTAATCGTTAATTATTTCTTCTGCTGATATTCCATCGCTATAATTCATTAGTAATGGTTCGTCTTTATTAAAACTAAATCCTCTTTCGCTTAAATCAACATGATATGATGACATTCCAGCATCCAACAATATTCCTGACACTTCCTTGAAGTTATTTTCCTTAACTATTTCTTCAAGGTTTATGTATGAATCATTTACAGCTATCAAGCGATCATCACTTATTGCTTTTTCAAATATCTCTTTATCTATCTCTATTCCTAGCACCTTCCCATTTGGTTTATTTTTCTCCAATATCTCTTTTGTGTGCCCCCCGAAGCTTAGCGTGCAGTCAATATAGTTTTTATTGGGCTCAATTAAATCTATTATTTCGTTTAATAAAACTGGTATGTGCATCTTATATACCTAATTCTTTTAATCCTTCTGCAATGTTTTCAACTTGTGTTCCTGTTGTTTCTCCATATTTCTGCCAGTTCTCTTCATCCCAGATTTCAATTCTGTCGTACAATCCAGCAATTACAACTTTCTTATCTAGCTTTGCGTAATCCTTTAAATAGTCGGGTATTAGAATTCTGCCCAAGCTATCTACTTTAACATCCATCGCTCCAGCAATCATTACCCTAGCAAAACTTCTAGCATTTGCTTGTGACAAAGGAAGCTTACTTAATTTGTCTGCTAATTCGTTCCATTGTTTTTGTGGATATAAAAAAAGACACCCATCAATTCCTCTGGTGAGGATGGCGCCTTTTGATAAAACACTTCTAAATTTAGTAGGAATGGTTAGCCTCTTCTTGGGGTCTAAATTGTAATTGTATTGGCCTATTATCATTTTTAGTTATCCACAATTTATCTTAGTTATCCACACTTTTCCCCACTTATTAACACTGTACGACCATTCTACACCACCCATAATTACTTGTCAACCACTTAAAAAACCCTTGTAGACAAGGGCTTTAAGAGTTTTCCACAGTTGATGTATTTAATTAATAAGCACTTTGAAGGTTTTAGGGTCTATTGTTATCGAACTTCCATTAGGTATTGAATCTTTTAATAATTCTCTAGCTAAAGCATTTTCTACTTTGTCTTGGACTATTCTTTTCATTTCCCTAGCACCAAAGGTAGGATTATAGCTCAATTCAACAATTTTAGATTTTAGTTCTTCTGTAATGATTAGTTTTATTCTTTTTGAGTATAGGTTTTTGTTTAATTTATCTAATTGAAGTCCTGCAATTTGATGTAAATTTTCTTTATTTAATGATTTGAAAACAACCACACCATCAAACCTATTAATAAATTCTGGCCTAAACAGTCCTTTCTCAAAAATATCTGCCAATAATTCTTTTTTGATTTCTGGCATTTCTTTGTCTTCGTCTAGCGCCTTTAATATTGTTTTGTATCCTGCGTTTGATGTAGCAATAATAATAGAATTGTTAAAGCTTATCTTTCTTCCAGTGTAATCATTTAAATATCCCTCATCTAACACCTGCAAGAAAAGATTTAATATATTAGGGTGTGATTTTTCTATTTCATCTAACAAGACCAAAGAGAAAGGATTTTCTTTTACTTGAGTTGTAAGAATACCCTCTTGCTTTTCAGATCCTAATATTCTTTCAATATCTTCAATTCTTTGAAATTCCGACATATCAAGACGAACAATTTTTTCTTCTGACTTAAAGTATGTTTCTGCTAATGCTTTTGCTGTTTCAGTTTTTCCGACTCCAGTAGGCCCTAGGAATAGGAAGCTTCCCATGGGCCCCTTCCCTGTTTGTACCCCTGTTCTTGCCCTCCTTAGAGCTGATGATATTTCTCTGATTGCTTCTTCTTGGCCGACAACTCTTTTGTGTAGAATTGATTCTAAATCTAAAAGAACTTCTTTTTCTTGGCTTTTAATTTTTCCAATCGGTATCTGTGTTTTTTCTGAAACAAGAGAGTGGACATCTTCGGGCATAACAACTTTACTATCTTTGAGTAATGCTGTTTCTTCTAATATATTTATTGCCTTTTGAGGAAAAGGAAAATCAAATATATATTTTTCACAAATTTCAACAATTTCTTTTAAAGAATTAAAAGGAATAAACTTTTTATTATCTGCTTCAACGCCGAAAACCTTTTTTTCAAGAACTTTAATTGTATCGTCCTTGCTCATTTCTTCTACTTCTATCTTTTGGAATTCTGCCAATATTGATGGCTTCTTTTCTATATATTTATGTAGTCCACTATATGAAGTTAGACAGATTGTTTTGAAATAAGGAGAGTAAAGGTAATTGCCTATTAGGCCAGAAACATCAACTATCCCAGCTTTTGTTTTTCCTCCCAAAAAGTCATGGAAATCGTTAATAATTAGAATAACATTTCTAGCATGAATTACCTCTTTAAAACATTGGTCTAGTATTTTTTCCATTTGCTCAAAAGAAGTAACGCTTGCAGACAATGAAACAATATCTAGCTCTACAAAACGGTTGCCATTTACTTCTTTTGCTGAACGATTAATTATACTTTTCCTAATTAATCCATGGATTATATTTTTCTTACCGACGCCTGGATCTCCAATAATTAAAGCGTTGCCAGCATTTTTCTTAGAAAGAATTCTTTCCAACTGAGAAACCTTTTCTTTGTGACCTACAACATCTTCAAATCCCCTTCTTTTAACAATGGCAGTCCAATCTATTGAGAAGCTATCTAATGTTGGAGTGTATCCTGCTGTCCAGTCGCTACCTAGTGACTCAACTCGCAAGAGATTTTCATAGTTCCACCACTCTTTCATCTTTTTTAATCTATTAGAGATTCTTTCTTGCCATTCATTTACTTTTTCAAAATCATCTTCTTCAATATCAGAATGAGTAATAATTTCCTTTAAGTGTGGTTCAGTTTTGGCTAATGCTGCTATAATGTCACCTTCTTTAATAATTTGACTATTTCTTTTCACTGCTATTTTCCCTGCTTCTTTAATAATATCAGCGGAGTCATCTCTTACCTTGTATTCCGCACCCTCTAAATCTTTTTTAAATGCCTCTAAATCAATTAATAATCTCATCATTATAAATCTAATTTTCTGATTTTTAGGTCTAAGAAATGATTTAAGTATTGATGTTTGGTCAAGCGCTTTAGAAGAAGTAATGTATTTAACTGAATTAAAGTTAAGATAATGCAATAAATCATCTCCATCTTCTAGGGCAATTTCTAATGGTTTTTTGTTTTTTACCTTTTTAAGATAATTTTCAAAAAATGATTTTAAATTGTTTGCTATTAAGATAAAAGCAAAAAGTATTATTGCTATATCAATATATAATCCGATACCATCTTTGAAGAAAAGGAAGATAAAGCCCAAAATAGCTATAACGGAAACATTTCTTAAAAACTTTAGTAATAAGAAAAACTTTTCCAATCTTACCGCCCTATATATGTCTGTTTGTTTGATATTGTTCATATAATACTAATTAGAATCCACAAAGCTATAAATGGATATGACAGGAAGAATAAAAACACTATTGGACCAATTATTAAAACCAATACTTCGTATATAATAAAAAAGAATAATAGAAATATTCTCATAATAAATCCCATTATTCTCGCAATCAGGTTGGAGATGAAGGCATCAAAATATCTCTTAATATCAAAACCTCTTCCATAGTCCCAAGTATATCTTTTCCATGGAGAAAATAGGTTCCCAATCGTTTCTTTTACTGAAAAAAGATTAAAACCAAAAACAATAAAGTCCTTAATTATTAGAATTAGTTTTTTAGGGGTCTCTATCAACTGCCAATAAAAATAACTCAAAATGATGTTCATATTATAATTATATTCTATTTTCAAAAAATGTCCACAATTTGCCCTTGACAATAATTTTTCTATTAATATAATGATAACATCTTAGAAAAAGGTCGGCTATTATCATTAATATTAATAAAAAACAAAATTATGATTTTTGACGAAGAAAACACACCAGAAGAAGAAACTACTACTGAAGAAGAAACTTCATTATTAATGGACGACGAAGAATCTTGTGAATCACTAGATGATGACGAAGAAGTTACAAGTGAACTAGATGATGACGAAGAAAAAGAAGAAGTAGAAGAAGAAGATGACGACGAAGAAGAAGACGATGACGAAGAAGAAGACGAAGAGTAATTCTTAATATTCTTAATGCCCCGGGAAACCGGGGCTTTTGTTTGATCTTTTTGAAATTAATTGATATATTGTTTGTATAATTATAATAAGATAAAAAAATGATGAAGAAGAAACTTTCTCTTGATAAATGGAAAATATCTACGATTATTCTAGCAATAGCTTTAATAGTTTCATTGGTATTTTTAATAAAACCATCTTTTGGATCTCCTCAGAAAATTGGAGAAGATACAATAAGCTATATCAATCAAAACTTATTAGGTGATGGAATAGTTGCCACCCTAGAAGGAATTGATAAATCAGAAACTATTAAGGGAATGTATGATATTAAGCTTAATATTCAAGGATATACATATAATTCATTTGTTTCTGGCGATGGTAGATATCTTTTTGTTGATGCACCAATTGATATGTCCGAAGGTCTTTCTGGGGGGACCCAACAAGAAGATCTTCCTGAAATGTTAGAAAAAGAATCAACGGAAGTTGAAGGAGGATTTAAAGAAATTACAGAGCTAGATGTATGTATGGAAAATGACAAGCCAATAGTTTACTTCTTTGGTTCTGAGACCTGTCCATATTGTGAATGGGAAAAACCATTAATTACTGATGTGGTTGCACAATTTGGAGACGAGATTGATTATCGTGTTAGATATGATGGAGCGGAAGATGTTGATGTGTTATTAAAGTACGGAAATGGAGCCGTTCCTGCAATCATTGCTGGATGCAAGTATTATAGAAGTGGAGCAGGTCAATCATTAGGAGAAGAAGGAGAAAAAGAAGCTCTTACAAAAGTTATTTGTAGGGCTACAGGAGGAATTCCATCTTCTGTCTGTGGTGGATAATAATAAAACAAACAAAAACTCCGCTATGTGTAGCGGAGTTTTTTAGTACAATAAAATATTATTTTAATTCTACTGTTGCGCCAGCGTCAACGAATTTCTGTTTGATTTCTTCTGCTTCTTTCTTTTCAACGCCTTCTTTAATTGTTTGAGGTCCTGTTGCAACTTCATCAACTAAATCTTTAGCTTCCTTTAGTCCTTTTTGAGTTAAATCTCTAACAACTTTAATAACTTCAATCTTCTTATCTCCTGCGCTAGTTAATACAACATCAAATGATGACTTTTCTTCACCAGCTGGAGCTGCGTCACCACCTGCTGCTGGAGCTACTCCTGCAACCATTTGAGGTGCTGCTGATACGCCAAACTTATCTTCTAGAACCTTAACTAATTCTGATAGGTCTAGTACTGACATTTTTTCGATTTCCTCAACAAGTTTTTTAAACTTTTCAGGAACCTCTACAATTTCTTTTTCTTCTGACATGTTTTTGTTCACATTAACTATACTAACTAATGAAACCTTGTTTTATTAGCTAACTATATCTTAATGTAGTGTTATGCTTTTTTATCTCTAATTTGGGAAAGTGCGTAAACTAATTTTCTTGTATTTCCCGAAAGAACTCCTACTAGATTTGTTGTTGGTGCATTAAGTGTTCCAACAAGCATGCCAAGTAATTGTTCCTTATTTGGTAATTGTGCTAACTTGATAACATCGTTAATCTCGTAAAACTTGTTTTCTAAAAATCCTCCTAAGATTTTAATTTTTTCATTCTTCTTAGAAAAATCATAAGAAAGTTTGCTTGGAGCGATCTCATCTTCGTAGCCAAATACCATTGCTACTTCTCCTTCTAATTCTTGTGGCTCAAATTCAATGTCTTTGTTTTTTAGAGCAATCTTCATTAAACTTTTTTTAGCAACTTTCATTTCGCTGCCTCCATCCTTTAATAGTTCTCTAAATTGAGTGATTTCTTTAACATCAACTCCGTCAAAACCAACAAAGACGATTGATTTTTGTTTTTCTATACTTTGTTCTAAATTAGAAACAATATCTTGTTTTTGTTCTTTTGTTAAAGCCATAATTATTAATTAAAAAAATCTGTGATTCCACAGACGACCTAAAAAACTTGCGTTTTCCTCGGCAGGTCTTACTTTTGTGCCCGCTTTCTGTGGAATATTAACTTATAATTAAATACTACTTGTTTTTAAGATTTTGTCAATGCTTAATGCAAACTCTTCTGAAGCATCTGGGCCATTTGCTGTAACGATATTCTCATCAACAGCTACCGGCCCAGAGCTATAAATAGCCCCGTTCTCTTCAAGCATAGAGATTGCTGATTTATCCATATTAGAAGACCAGACAGAGGCCTTTTTGCCCCTTAGAACGCCTGATTTAGCAAGAATAACGGGAGAAATGCATATTGCTGCTAGGATTTTATCTCTTTTAATACATTCTTTACATATATTGTATGAAATATCATTGTCTAGTAGCTCTATTGCTCCTGAACCGCCAATAAATACAACTGCATCAAAGTTATCTACTCTTAATTCATTAATTAATGTGTCAGCAATAACTTCACCACCAAATCTGCCAATGGCCTTTTTATCATTAGATATAGCCTTAACTTTATTTCCCTGTTTTTCTAGAATCTCTTTAGTTACAAAGTATTCCTCGTCTCTAAAATCTTTAGAGGCGAGGACTATTGCAATGTTATTCATTTTCTCTTTTTTCCCTTCTAATAATCATCCAGTGGAAGATATATAGAGGAAGAGCAATAATTATCATTGTTAACGAATCAACCATTCTTTTCTCTCTTTCTGATCTATAGCATGCCTCTCCAGTGTTTCTTTCTTGCCATGAATCATAGTCCCTTATCATTGCTTCTATTTTCTCAGTTTGATTCTCAGTTGCTCCTTCTAGGGATTTTAAATCAACTGAAGAAACATAATAGGGATAACTATAACACACGCTATAATCTCTTTTTTCTGCTTCTTTAAATATTGTTGCCTTCAATGTTGTATTAGCTAGGTTCCCTATTCCCACTGCTAAAAATATTAAGCTTAATAAAGCTACGACATATAAATAAAAAGTTCTTACTGTTTTTGTTGTTTTGTTCATATAACTTATTCTACCACTTAGGAAAAAAGTTGACAAGATAAAGA
>Ga0172382_10010605_pt1 | contig 12325 bp, 12 predicted proteins | sample Leawel138RmetaG_FD_122245 | JGI IMG/M metagenome (GOLD analysis project Ga0172382, IMG submission 122245) | Leachate microbial communities from a municipal landfill in Southern Ontario, Canada - Leachate well 138R metaG | ecosystem: Engineered > Solid waste > Landfill > Unclassified | place...
CGGCCTCGTCTCGAAGGTGGTGGCGACGCACCTGACCCGCGCCAACTCGTTTGCGGCAAATATCGCATCGAGATCGGGCTTATCGTGCGGCGTCTCCGCCCGCCGGTCGTCGTTCATCGCCTGGACGGCCGCCCCGACGAACCACTCCTGGTACTCGAGCGGGCGGGCGGTCATCGTCCCGCCCATGACGATCAGCTCCGCCTTGTCGACGTGGTGGCCGAGCGCTTCGAACTGCCCGAGACGGGCCTGCACCTGGGCGTAGGGGTCGAAGGCGTGCTCCCTTGCCCGGAGCGCGGCGGGCTCCTCCCCGGTGTAACTCTGGGGAGACGCAAAGGGGTGTTCCGGCCCGCCGGGGCAGGGGAGGCATTTGCCGTGGGGGCAGGGATGGGGCGAGGTCATCGCCGCAACGGGCGCCACCCCCGAGATCGTCCGGGTGGGCTTTACCTGGAGGAGCGGCCTGAGCCGCTCACGTTCTTCCGGGGCGGCGGCGGCGAGAATCGCGGAGTTTTTGGGCATGTTTGCGCTGTGCTCACGGCAGACCTCGAGTTTGATCTTCTGGACGTCGACGGTGCCCGGTTCGGTAGAAAGGATGCGGGAGATGATCTCCCGGAGAGTACCAGTATCGTTCATCATTTAGTGTTCGGTTGCAATACGTTCAGACTGAAAATCGGCGTGATATTCGATGTAAGGATTGTGATTTTCCCGGATATGGTGGACGATCTCGTTTCCGAGCGTTAAAATAGCTTTTTTATGGGTGACCTTATTCTTATGAATATGGACGGGTGAGATGTGGAGAGCGTTATACTGGTCGGTCGGGACGTCCTCCTCCGTCGTGTTTTCGTAATATTTTCTGATGTGGACTAACAGCATGTGTAAGTGGAGCAGCTCTTCCTTTTGCACGATATCACCATTCCTCGAAGAATACTACTGTCCGCGGGTAGATATAATTTGTTGATGATCTTTTTATATGTACAAGATGCGGGCAGTCGGAGCGCTCATAGGGCTTGCAATCGGCGATGCTCTGGGCGCGCCCCTGGAAGGTCTTCCCCCGGCTCTGTTCACCGTAACGGAGATGGTGGGAGGCGGGATTCACAACGTCGCCGCCGGCCAGTATACCGACGACACCCTCCAGGCGTCGGCCCTGGCAGAGACCCTTGTCGAGTGTGGCAAGCTTGATCCGGAAGACTTCGTTCGCCGCCTGGTTCGAGTTTATCGTGCCCATCCGGAGTTTTTCGGGCCGACGTCCGGTGCCGTCCTGGATCTCGTTGAAGGGGGGGTCGCGCCCGCTGTTGCCGCGAAGGTGGCGCACGAGGCGCGGGGCGGGAGCCGGAGCAACGGGAGTGTCATGCGCGGCATCCCGATCGGCATCTTCTATCCGCCCGGTGAGGTGCGGGAGGCGAGCCTTGCCGCATCGGGGGTGACGCATTTTGATCTCGTCGCCGGTGAGGCCTCTGCGTTCGTAAACCGGATGGTCAGCGGGCTCTGCCGGGGGGAGGAGGCGGTCGGGGCTTTCGGGGAGGCGCTCGCCGCCTGCGAGGACCCCGAACTTCGCGAGCTCCTCAAGGATTACCGGGCACATCCACCGGAACCGTCGCTCGATGCCGTCCTCTGCACCCACTGCGCCGTCAGGGTCTTCATGGACGCCCCGACGTTCCGTGATGCGGTGGTCACGGCGGTCAACCTCGGGGGCGATGCCGATACCGTCGGCGCGATCGTCGGCGGGCTCGCCGGGGCGCGGTTCGGGTTCGAGACGATACCCGCGCCGTGGCTTGCTGCGCTTCACGACCGGGAGGCGCTCCTCGATCTCGCCCGGCGGCTCTGGGCGGTGAGCCGGTCGTAGGCTCCGGGAAGGAGCGGGGGAGGCGCGGGCGGGGTAGGGGTGAGACACTCTCCGCTCCTCGTAAACTCTTTTGCAAATCTCCCTGCAACTCCCGCGGCAGATCATCCGCCGTGATCTCGATGAAGGCTTGAGAAAAGCGTCCGGTGGATACGGGCAAGCCCTCATAAATAGCGTCAGATCGGTCGGAGCCCCACCAGCTTCAGCGAGCGCCCCCGTTCGCAGATGTCGGGCGCATTGCCGAGAACCTCGCCGACGATATACTTCTCGCCCTCGACGATGCCGTCGGGACGGCAGAGGCGGTAGCTTCGGCACCCGGTTCTCGGGCAGGAGAACTCGTAACTGATCTTCGAATTCACTATCGCCATATCGGCGCTGATCAGCGCAATGACGGGTGCCGCCATGACGTCGACCGCAATCACCGCCTCGTGGTGAATCGGGCAATCGTGCCGGGTGTTCGTGCGGACGGTAACAACGCGGTATCTCCTGCCCGCCTGCAGGTTATGGCATGCCTTACGCACCTTGCAGGCCTTACACTCGGGGCATGATATACCTTCGTAGACAAAATCAAGCCCGGGTTTTGCGACCGTAGCGCCGATCAGCGTCACCTTTGTCTTACCCTTCACCATCTCACTTCACTCCCGGTAGAGCATCTTCACGAGATCCCGCGCCGATTCCTCGGTCAGCCCCATATCCAGTATGGTGAAGCGTTCCGGCCGGATCGTCCTTGAAGCGAGGAGCGCTGCAACGGCTGTCTCATCATCGACCCCGATCCCGGCAGGAGTCGTCGGTGCGCCGATCTTCTTGAGCGAGTCACGAATGCCTTCCCAGTCCCCGCCGTGGAGATACATCGTGATGATCGCCCCGATCCCGCACTTCTCCCCGTGGAGCCCCTTCCCCGGCGCGAGCCGCTCAAGTGCGTGGGAGAACTTGTGCTCGCCGCCGCTTGCGGGCCGGGACGACCCTGCGATGCTCATAGCGACGCCTGAGGACACCAGTGCTTTCGTTACGATCCAGGCGCTCTCTTCTGAGTGCGGTTTGATGAGGTCGGCATTCTTGAAGAGGATCTCGGCGGTCATCCGGGAGAGCGTCAGCGCGTACTCCGAGAGCGGTTCGCCCCGGAGACGGTGGGAGAGTTCCCAGTCAAGGATCGCGGTATAGTTTGCTATGATATCCGCGCACCCGGATGCCAGCAGCCGGTGGGGTGCCGTTGCGATGATAGCGGTATCGGCAACGATGGCAACGGGCGGTTCGGCCGCAAGCGAGACGTTTCCCTCGGCGGTCGGCACCGAGGCACGGGACGAGGCGATACCGTCGTGCGATGCGGCGGTGGGAACGCTGATGAAGTGGCGATCGGTGTTATACGAGGCGATCTTCGCCACATCGATGACGCGGCCGCCGCCAACCCCGATGACGAACTCCGCTTTCGCCGCCGCTTCCTCGGCTCTCCGGATCGTCTCGAGCGGGTCGCCCTCCCCTGTGGCAAACGTCGCGATCCCGTAAGAATCCGAAAGGAGCGCCTCAACTTTTCTCCCGGCGATATCGCGCGTCCGGCCTCCCGACACGATGAGCACAGAGTCGCCGAGGGCAAGATCTTCGCAGATATCGGGGATCTGCTCGATGACATCGTGGCCGATAACGACGTCGCGAGGGAGCTGCATCCATTTCGACTTATCGAAGACCTTGGTTCTGAGTAAGTTTATGCGATCTGCGCTCATTTAGATCAACAATGATTAGGGAGTTCATCTACAAATATTACATAGATCCCATCCGTTACGGCGAGGCCTATACACTCGTTGATACACTGACCTATGCCCTGATCCTCATCGTAGCGGTTTACGTCGTATATCTGGGCCTCCGGCGATATAAGATCGCCGTCGACAGCAAACTGGTGCTGGCAACCCTGCCGTTCGTCGTCCTCGGCGGGCTCCTCCGGGTCGTCGAGGATACCGGGATGCTCGTCTCCGACTTCCGGTATCTCCTGATCACGCCCCTGATCTTCTTCACGATCTTCGCGGTCGCGGTGTTTGCCCTCTTTGCCGGGAAGCTTGCAGAGAATACCGGCTTTGTATCCTCCTACAGCCGCTTCTATGCCGGTGCAGGGGTCGTCGCCTGCCTCGTCGCCGCCGGGGCGCTCGTCTGGTTCGGCCTTACCGAGACGACGATCGCGCTCGATGTCCTGGCAACGATCCTCGTCCTCGCCCTCATCACATCGTTCGGCCTCTGGGCGTTCCTGGTCTATGTGCTGAAGTGGGATTACGCCTCAATCATCCTCTACAAACTCCTCATCTTCGGCCATATGCTGGACGCGAGCGCGACGAGTTACGGGATCGAGATCCATCCCGTCCACTACGTCGAGCAGCACGTCGTGGGCTCGACCCTGATCGACGCGACCGGTACGGCGTTCTCGATGTTTCTCCTGAAGCTCGCGGTGATCATTCCCGCCATCTACGTCCTTGAGATGTACCGGCGCGAAGGAAACCTCGCCCTCTGGCACCTCATCCTGCTCGCCATGATCGTCGTCGGCATGGCGCCGGGGATACGCGACCTGGTCCGGATGGTGCTCTATGTCTGAGGTATCGCTTGCCCGATCCACGATCTTTGCGGCGGTCTTTTTTGCCGTCGCGATCGGCGTCGGCGTCGTCACCGTGGCTCATGATCCGACGGTAGGCGCACAGGCCGCGACCCTCTTTCGCGAACAGGTGGCGGGCCAGCTCCTCTCCGACTCCCCGGCAGTCCTCGCGGGCAAGATATTCTTAAACAACCTCACGACCTGTCTCCTCCTCTTCTTCGGGGGAGCCTCCCTCGGTGTGGTCACGATGCTGATCCTCTCGGTCAACGGACTTTTGATCGGTATGTTGACGGAACTCGTGCGGCAGCAACAGGGGCTGTTCTTTGTTGCGGCGGCGCTCATCCCTCACGGCATCTTCGAGATCCCCGCCATCCTCATCGCCGGGGGCCTCGGCCTCCTCCTCGGGAAGGAACTCATCGCCGAATGGCATGGCATGGGTGACGCCGCCGCAGAGGCCCGGCCGCTTGCCCGGCTCTTTCTCCGGGTGGTCGTCCCGCTCCTCGCGGTTGCCGCGGTTGTAGAGGCATTTATTACGCCGGCAATCCTAAGTATGGTAGCTTAAAAGAGGCAGATCGAGAGTTTTTGAGGTACGAGTCGGATGGAAGAAGATACTGGAGCACTTCCCGGAAAAGAGAATTTTTCTGAGTGGTACAATGAGATCCTCTGGCGGGCCGAGATCATGGATGTTCGCTACCCCGTCAAGGGATTATATGTCTGGCACCCGCATGGGTTCGGCATCCGGAAGCGTGCATACGCGATACTCCGTGACCTGATGGACCGCGACCACACCGAGACGATGTTTCCCCTCCTCATCCCGAAGACCGAGTTCATGAAGGAGGCCGAACACATCAAAGGGTTCGAGGATGAGGTCTACTGGGTCACTCACGGCGGCAGGAACGAACTCGATGTGCCGCTCGCCCTTCGCCCGACGAGCGAGACCGCCATCTACCCGATGTATGCCCTCTGGATCCGGTCGCACACGGATCTGCCCCTGAAACTCTACCAGGTCGTCAATACGTTCCGTTACGAGACGAAACATACCCGGCCGCTCATCCGCCTCCGGGAGATCACGTCGTTTAAAGAGGCGCATACCGTCCACGCAACGTGGGAGGAGGCGGCAGCGCAGGTCGAGATCGCTCTCGACCTCTACCTGGAGTTCTACGAGAACCTCCGCGTCCCGGTGATTGTGTCCCGCCGCCCGGCCTGGGACAAGTTCCCCGGCGCCGACTACACCATCGCGGTCGACACCATCATGCCTGACGGCAAGACCCTCCAGATAGGGACGGTGCACATGCTCGGCGACCACTTCTCCCGGACCTACGACATCACCTACGAGGACGCGAACGGGGAGCGTCAGTATGCCTACCAGACCTGCTACGGTATCTCCGAGCGGTCGATTGCGGCCGTCATCAGCATCCACGGCGACGACAGAGGGCTCGTTCTCCCGCCGGAGGTTGCGCCGATCGAGGTCGTCATCGTCCCGATCATCGTCGGGAAACGGCGCGACGAGGTGCTCGCAGCAGCCGCGGCTCTCGAAGAGGAACTCCGGGGTGCCGGATTCATCGCGAAACTGGACAGCCGGGATATGCGCCCGGGCGCAAAATACTATCACTGGGAGATGCGTGGCGTACCGCTCCGGATCGAGGTCGGGCCGCGGGATATCGATGCGAACACGGTCGTCGCCGTCACCCGCACAGGCAGGAAGACTACGCTCGACCGCCGGGGCGTCATCGAAGGGATCACCTCCATCCTCGGGGAGTTCGGAGACGAGATCCGGCAGACCGCCCGGGATGCGATGGCCGATAAGATCGTCATGGCAGATACGCTCGATGCAGCCGCCGTTGCCGTGAAGAGCGGGGTTGCGGTCGTTCACTGGTGCGGTTCACAGGAATGTGCAGAAAAGATTGAGGCGGCGGTCGACGCAAGCGTCATCGGATCAGAGATCCGTTCCGACCTGATCGCCGTCTCGGACGGCCCATGCATCGCCTGCGGCGAGAAGGGCACGTCGGCGCTTGTTGCCCGGACCTACTGATTCAGCAGGACGGGCAGGTATACGTTTTCTGGTGTTCAGCGGCTGAGATGTCACCCGATATCTCGGCCTTTCCGCCGGAGATGAATATCCGGCCACATTTCGCACACCGTTTCGGCAGCAGCCGTTCCCAGCGGTTCATTGGAACTTCCAGAGAGAACTGCATCTTCTCTGCGTCGTCGGGGCTGCACTGGGTGAGCTCCTCGTAACGAGAAAGAACCTGCATGACCTGAAACGGATTGGCTCCTTTATTGCAGAACTGTCTGAAGACAAAGAGCTGGAAGATCATCCACCCGAGATCGGAGCGCTCTATCGTCTCCTCGTATTCGCTGCACGTTCCATCGTCTTCGTCGAGGGAATACCCGCAGAGGGGGCAGCGCCCGCCCACGAGTTCGTCCAGGTAGACCTCTTCATGGCAACTGGGACAGGTGGTGTGGGGGGTATGCATTCTGGAAGTCATATTTTTACTGGCCTCATACCTCTTACTCTCCCAAAAGACACCTTGCGCGGAGCTTCGGGTCTTCTGGAAGCATTTCACGCAGGATGCGCGATCTCTATGATTGTCGTGAGGTTTACTACGTATTGCGCTTGGGCTGCTCTTATACGTGTCGAATGTGACGTATGGATCCGCCTGTCCAGAACGCTGGAACCCGGTGCAATCCCTCTCTTCTGCAACCCTGAATCCATGCAATTCAACTGAATTATCCCTATCAGGGCCACCAGCACAGGGTATTTATAGGACGTCGTGGCACTCTGCGCGCATGGCATCCCCCGCAGCATCCGAGGTCTACGTCATCGATGCAACCGATCGTTCCCGTGCCGTTGAAGCGCTCTGGCACGAGATTGATCTCCCTCCTCTCGATGGAAAGGCCGTCTCGGTCAAGGCAAACTTCAACAGTGACGATCCGTTTCCTGCGACGACGCACCCTGATATGCTGGCGGCGATATTCCACCGGATCCGTGATGCCGGTGCCCGGTCGATCGTGCTCGGGGAACGGAGCGGGATGGGGGAGACCGGTCTTGTGCTGAGGAACCGGGGTGCAACCGATATAGCAACCCGGGCTGGTGCTGAGGTGGCGGTGCTCGATTCGCTCCCGCCGGACGGGTGGGAGGCGGTCCCGCCGGACGGCCTTCACTGGGAACGCGGGTTCCTGGTTGCCCGGCTCTTTTCTGAGGCCGATGCGGTGATCCATACCTGCTGCCTGAAGACCCACCGGTTCGGCGGCAGTACCTCTCTTTCCCTGAAGAACACGGTCGGTGCGGTCGCGGCACAGGATCCCCGGGACGGCTACAACTACATGGCGGAGCTGCACTCGTCCCCGCACCAGCAACGCATGATCGCCGAGATCAACCGGTTCGTCCCCTGCGATCTCGCCATCATGGACGCAACGGAGGGGTTCTCGACCGGAGGGCCCGAACAGGGGGAGCGTATCGCTCCGAACGTCATCCTCGCGAGCACCGATCGGGTCGCTCTCGACGTTGCCGGGATCGCGCTTCTCAGGCGCTACGGTTCGACGCCGGAGGTGATGCAGGGCAGGATATTCGAGATGGATACGATTGAGAGAGCCGTTGAGCTCGGTATCGGGGTTAAGTCCGGCGAAGATCTCCGTCTCGTCGCGCTCGACTCCGAGAGCAAAGAGATCGTCGTCGATATGCGGCGGATCCTCGACGAGAGTGCATGAGGGTCAGGAGAAGAGATACTCAAGGAGTATCCGGGCGCCGATCGCGATGAGGATCACGCCGCCGAGGATCCCCGCCTTCCCTCCCAGGGCGCGGCCGAAGGAGTTCCCGACGAGGACGCCGACGGCGGAGAGCGCAAACGTCACCACGCCGATTATGGCTGCAGGAAGGAGGATCGGGGCATCCAGCACGGCAAAAGTGGCCCCGACGGCGAGTGCATCGATGCTGGTTGCAACGGCAAGCAGGAGGAGGACGGATACGCTTCCGCCCGCGAACTGCACGCCCTCTCCCTCTCCCCGCACCGATTCGACGATCATCCGACCGCCGATCAGGACGAGGAGGAAGAAAGCAATCCATGATGCATACGCCGCAGCGAACGAGGCAAGGGCCGCCCCACCGAGCCAGCCGAGCAGCGGCATCCCCGCCTGAAACCCGCCGAAGAGCGCCCCGATGATGAGTGCCCAGCGCCCCCGCCCCTCCCGCAGCGTTGCCCCTCCGCTGATCGCGACGGCAAAAGCATCCATCGCGAGCCCGACGGCGATGAGGAGGGTTGTTATGAACTCCATTGCTCCTGTATACGGGGGGCGCGATACCGGATAACGCTATGGCTTCGGCGGTTGGTATAAAGCGCTGGAATGTCCTACCGATACGGTGATATGATACAGATGAGCACACAGAAGATCGGCCTCATCCAGACGGCGGCGACCGGTGACCTCGACCGCAACCTGGAGCACACCCTCGCTATGGCAAAACAGGCGATCGCAGAGGGTGCCCGGATCCTCTGCCTGCAGGAACTCTACCGCACGCCTTACTTCCCGCAGTATGATGGGAGGGATGCGGCACCCTGTGCCGAGACGATCCCGGGCGCCTCGACCGATGCGTTCTCGGCGCTTGCCCGGGAGCACGGCGTCGTGATCGTCGTACCGCTCTATGAACGGACCGAATCGGGCGAGTACTACAACACCGCCGTGGTGATCGATGCGGACGGGCGGCTCCTCCCCTCCTACCGGAAGGTGCATATCCCGTTCGATCCGCTCTTCTACGAGAAGTCTTACTTTCGGCCCGGCGACCGCTACCGGGTCTACGACACCCGGTATGCCCGGATCGCCGTGCTCATCTGCTACGACCAGTGGTTCCCGGAGGCTGCAAGGGCGGTTGCGCTGCAGGGCGCGGATATCATATTCTACCCGACCGCTCTCGGCCGGATCACCGGGGCGGAACCGCCCGAGGGCGACTGGCGTGAGGCGTGGGAGACCGTCCAGCGCGGCCATGCGATCGCAAACAGCGTCCACGTCGCCGCCGTCAACCGGGTAGGCGACGAGGGCGGCATCCGGTTCTTCGGGAGCTCGTTCGTCGCCGATGCGTTCGGGAACGTCCTTGCCCGGGCGAGCGATACCGATGAAGAGGTGCTCGTCGTGGAAGTCGACCTCTCGATGAACGAGAGCGTCCGGAAAGGGTGGGGGTTCTTCCGGAACCGGCGGCCGGAGACCTACCGGACGCTTGTCCGGCGGCTCCCATCGGGAAAGACCCCTGCCGCCTCCGGCTACCGTATGCCCGCGGAGTGGGAGCCGCACGACGCCATATGGCTCTCCTGGCCGCATGACCGTGTGACGTTCCCCGATCTTGCCGCGGTGGAGGCGATCTACATCGATATGATCGCGGCGCTCTGGGGGTCTGAGACCGTCAACCTCCTCGTCACCGATGAGGCGATGCGCACCCGCGTCACGGCGATGCTCGAGGAGGAAGGCGTCGGTACGGGAGGCGTGGTCTTTCAGATCGCCGATTACGCCGATGTCTGGTTCCGCGACTATGGCCCGACGTTCGTGGTCAACCGGAAGTCGGGGGATCTCGCGATGGTGAACTGGACGTTCAACGCCTGGGGGGAGAAGTACCAGGAGTTGATGGCCGATACCCGGATACCGCTTGTCATGAACGCCGATATGGCGCTCCCCGTCTTCACCCCCGGGATCGTCATGGAGGGCGGTGCAATCGACGTGAACGGGTGCGGAACGGTGATCACGACGGAGGCCTGCCTCTTGAACCCGAACAGGAACCCACACCTCTCGCGGGAGGATATCGAGGGCTACCTTGAGGCCTACCTCGGCGCCGATCACGTCATCTGGTTAAAACAGGGGATCGCCGGCGACGATACCGACGGGCACATCGATGATATCGCCCGGTTCGTGGATGAGAGAACCGTCCTCTGCGTTGTCGAGGAGAACGAGAACGACGAGAATTACGCCGTTCTGCAGGAGAACCTCGCGATCCTCCGCTCATCGACCGACCAGGACGGCAACCCCCTCCGGGTCGTCCCGCTCCCTATGCCGGGGGCGGTCGGCGGGGAGGATCGGCTGCCGGCGAGTTATGCGAACTTCTATATCGGGAACACCGTCGTGCTGGTGCCGGTCTTCGGCCACCCGAACGATGAGGTTGCCCTTGGCCGGATCCGGCAAGCCTTCCCCGACCGGGAGGTCGTCGGGATCGACTGCACGGCGATGGTCGAAGGGTTCGGCGCGATCCACTGCGTCAGCCAGCAGCAACCCTCGGCTGTGCCGGAGCTGCCGCCGCGAAAAGGGGTGAACTGAGGTTGCAGCGTCACCGGGAGCTCCGGTGGCTTCACCCCTTCCCCGGGATGGGGTGCCCCACCGGCATGAGGTAGAGCGGCTCCACCTCTTCCGGGAGCCCGATCAGTTCCCTGACGCCATCGTCGTCGAACGCACCGATGACGACGGTGGCGAGATCGAGCGCCTCCGCCTGGAGGTAGATGTTCTCCGCGGCATGTCCCGCTTCCATCGCAACGTAGTGCACCCCCCGCTCGCCGTACTTCGCGGTCGTCCGGGACGGGACTGCGGCGATGACGATGGTTGCCGGGGCGTCGCCCACGGGTGCCTGGTTCACGGCCACCGCCTGGAGGGCAACCCGCCGGTCTCCGGTGCCGACCGGGATGAGGAGGTGCCCGTCCGGGCGGTAGTGGTAGACCCCCGGCTCGATCTCCGCGACACTTCCTGCGACGATATAGACCTCGAGGGGGTAGAGCCCGCCTGCCGAGGGAGCGGTCCGGTAGCCCCGGTTGTCCGTGACCCCCTGTGCTGCCCAGAGGATCTGCCCGGCATCGGCGAGCGAGAGCTGCTGACCAGTATAGTCCCTGGTCGATCGGCGTGCATTGAGCGCTTCCTCGACGGAGACGCCGCTTTCGGTGCGGGGTTCGGGGAGGATGACGGTTTCTTCCGGCGATACGCTGTTCGTATCCGTCGTCCACGAGACACCTGCGCATCCTGCCGCCAGCACTCCCATAAGGAGTGCGGCGGCGCAACTTCTTTGCATTCCAACCTTCACCGGGCCGGGGCTATGGCTCTTCTGGGTATGAAGGTATCGCTTCCTCCTCCTCTTCCGGCACATCCTGGCGATCCCCGGCCGGATGGCTCTTCACGGACGAGAAGGGGAACTTCACGAAGTCTCGGAGACCCCCTGCGGGTGAGAAGTTGCGCATATCCCGCCGAACGCCGGCGATCAGTTCGTCAAAGACCTCCTGTTCCTTTGCCTCCCCCTCCTCCTGCACCGCCGTCAGGCGATGGAGCGAGTAGAGGCCGAGGACGAAGGCGAAGAGGAAGAAGAACTCCCATCGCTGCAGGTCGAGGGTGACAAAGACGAGTTCCTGCACCGGGCTCTTCCAGATCAGCGTCCAGATCAGTTCTCGATCGGCAAAAAAGTCCACGAAGAGCCCGCCGAGGATCGGGGCGACGCCGGCGGCGACCGAGTTAGCAAAGGTGCTTGCTGCAAGGTAACTGGTTGCCTGCCCTCTCGGCGCCATCTTCAAGCTGATGTTACCGGAGGCGAGTGAGACGCCCGCGAGCGATATACCCATCAGGATGTGGATGAGGATGAGCAGCGGGTAGGTCAGGATATAGACGCCGGGAAGCGTGACGAACATCCACGCGAAGATGGCGAGCATGAAGAGCGGGCCGCTCACGGCGAGGACGGACTTGTTGGAGTAGCGGTCGGAGACCCTGCCCCAGGATCGGTAAAATATGATGTTCATGATCTGGCTGAGGATGCTGAGGGCGACGACGAGGGATATGTCAAGGCCGATCCTCTGCAGCATGTAGACCGTGAAGAACGGCGCCGCGAGGTTGACGGCGAAGTTCCACGATCCGAGGAAGGCGATGAGGTTCCTGAAGTTCTGGTCGGTGAACGGTTTCCTGATCGC
>Ga0172382_10010606_pt1 | contig 12325 bp, 16 predicted proteins | sample Leawel138RmetaG_FD_122245 | JGI IMG/M metagenome (GOLD analysis project Ga0172382, IMG submission 122245) | Leachate microbial communities from a municipal landfill in Southern Ontario, Canada - Leachate well 138R metaG | ecosystem: Engineered > Solid waste > Landfill > Unclassified | place...
AACGCAATCTTTATATTCATCAAAAATTGCTTTCAGTATGGTTTGGGTGCGAGCACAACCCCAAACCAAACCCCTAAGTATTTAAAATTAACCATTTTAGAAATCTATTTTGCACATACCTCAAATTATTATAAATAATTTTTTTATTAATTTTGAGTTTGATTTGATTCATGTATAGATTTGGTCATATCTTTTCCATTATCCAACTTATCTAGAATTATTTCTATTTGTTTTTGGACATTATTTATCGGTTGACAAGTATCTATGATTTTCCAATTATTTACTAATTTTAATGCTTTTTCTCTTACCTTTATGAGATCATCTAGATTTTCAAACATTTCTATTTCATTTCTTTTAGATAATCTTTTTAGGGATTCTTCTGGCTCAACATCTAAAAAGAACATATATTCTGAAGTAGGGAGTATTGTAGAAAAAAACTTGTAGAATAATTTTGCTAAAGGCAAGGGTAAATATGCGACACCCATTAGATAACGTACAACAATCAATGTATCGCTTTTTCCATGATACTTTCTCACTGATCTTATGACATCAAAAGCATAATACATAGAGGCTTTAATATAATTAAATTTCCCCTTGCCTAAAAGTGAGTTTTTTGCTTTTATCCCAAAAGTATTGTCATTTTCTGGATGAGAACGTAATATCACACTATCTCCTCTTTTTAGGTATCTATCTTGAATTAAATTTGCATGGGTGTCCTTTCCAGCACCATCCAATCCATCAATGATAATAAATCTCATTGTAGCACCAATGCCAATATGTAATAAAGAATCGTTGCAGAAAAACAAGCAGTCAAATTGTCAAGCCCATTGGGCGTGGTAGCTTCAAATAACGTTGCAATAAGTGGAACAAATAATAGTATTACAAAATTCATCGGCACTACACTAACATTTGAAAATATGTAATTATAATATTTTAATACAATCCACATAACAACAACTAGAATGAAATACATTGTTACTGATCCTTCAATGCTCTTAGTTTCTCCAAAGAAATGATATTTTCTTTTTCCAAATCTAGTTCCAATTAAGGACGCCATTCCATCCCCATAGGACATTGCAGCTATACCTACAGCTATAATCCACGGCTTATCGAAAAATAAAAATGCGAGGACGGTCCATGATATTGCATAGTATACCAACCCAAGGCCATGGCCTGATGAGGAAATTTTATCTTTGATCTTTAGTGGTGAGTAGGGGCTCATTAGGAATGTTAGAGGTATAAAAGGTGCCGCGGCTAGAAAAGTCATTGTAAATTTAGTTTCAAATATAGGCAATACAAACAGTACATTTCCAACCATTATATGAAGAAACTTCCGGCCGAATACTTCATATTTGCTTAATAGTTTTTCAGAAATAAATAGTAAAACGGCCACATATCCATAGACTATTATTAGGCCAAGTATATCGCCTGATAACATTGTTTTAGTTTTTCTATGATTTATATATAAGACTATTGTATACAATTACTAAATTGATTTAAGAATTATTTATTACACTTAAATTAGAAATTAATATCTAAAAAGAGTATATCAAAATTAAAAATAAAATTTAGAGAAACTTGCTACCTTCCTCAAGGAGTCTGTTAGCAACATCTATTTCAATAGATGCTAGAACGAAATTTCTCTTTTTTATATTAGCTTCTGCTCTCTCTTTCATCCTTTTTGCCTGTTTAAAGAATTTTCTTGCTTCAGTATCGTTTTGCCCTCTCATAATTCATCACCTATTAATGATAATGTAACCTATAGCTTTCTAATATTTAAATCTTTTGGTTAATCATTGACTAGCAATAAAGAAATTATATATCTTCATATTGGGAGTCTATAATCTCTCTTATTTTTTTAGCCTTTATTTCCCCAACACCTTCAACTCCCTTAAGTTCTATTTCATCAGCATTAAAAACTCCAAAGATACTGCCAAACTTTCTCAATAATCTCCTGGAAAGCACAGATGAAACTTCTGGGAGGCCTTCAACAATAAATAACTGTTTCTCTTTTAGGCTCATTACTTTTTTTTCGCCCCTTATCGTGGGGGCCCTATCTTTTTCTTTCTGCTCTCTCAATGAGATATCTACAAGAAAACTGGCAGTTTCTTCTGGATTTTTGGTAAAAATAACTCTAACTCTGAAATCAATCATTGCCGAAATAATGGCGCCACGAATAGATTTTTTATCCATATTTCTTATTGAATAGACATCTTCCCCTTCCACTATCAACATCGGTACTTCAAAAGTATTTGACAGAGATAAAATTTGGGAAAAAAGTGTGCCTTTAATAAGCGATTCAATAAAATCATTAGAAGATTTTCGTTCAATCCCAATTCTGTTTGAGAGTATATAGTCCCCTACATCTAAACGATTTATCTTGATGTTAGATCTTTCTGATAAGATTTTTAATAATTTTTTGTCCTCTCTATCGTCTGCTATAATGTATGGCATATCCACAAAATCTTTTAGTTTACTTTGCCCTTTCTCTGCCATGATCATTTCATCACTTTTCCTAAAATCTCTTTTTAATTCCATTATAGTAAGTTTCATTTGCTTTTCTTTCTTCTTACTTGCCCAATAATACCCTTCATCTCTAGTATTCTCTGCCATAAGGATTACAACTTCTCCACTTTTTTTCCTGGCAGTCCTACCTCTCCTCTGAATTGATCTTATTTCTGAAGGTACAGGTTCAAACAATATCACCATATCTACTTCAGGTATGTCAAGACCCTCCTCTGCAACTGAAGTGGCGACAAGGACGTTAAACTCTCCTGATCTGAATCTTTCAATTATCCTTTTTTGTTTTTTCTGTGATAGTCCTTCATCGCCCCTTTTTGAAGCTTGACCGACAAATCTCTCAACTTTTATCTTTTCGAATTTTTCCAACTCTTTTACGATCCTCATCGTGGTATCTCTGTAGTGGGAGAATATTATCAGATTTTTTCCATTACTAGCTTCTTTTATAACAAGTTCATATAATTTTGAAAGTTTTGGATGTTCTATCTCTTGTTGCTTTAGAGTATCGGCCATTGTTATTATCTTCATTACAGTTTTTTCAGAAAGTAATTCCAATGAAGAACGGCTTTTACTCTCTCTCATCCTTTTGAAATAAGATATTAATGGAGATATTCCTTGAGTTTCCAATAATTCTAACGCATGATGAATTTTTAGCGCCTTTGCTTGAGATTTGAGAGCTCCATAATAAATTGATTTTTCATGTATAGAGACTTCCTTAATTTTGTTGTTAATTTTTAGAACAGTACTTAATAATTCTTTTTTTGTAACATCTTGTGAAGAAATAAATCCTAGATCCTTTAGGATTATAATCTCTTTTTTTAATAACATCTCAAGTAACTTTTTAATTTCTAAAAATTCATCAGGAAGTTTTACAGTAATCCAGGAGATGTCTATATCTTGGACATAAGGCTTTACATCGGGCGAGCTTTCATTCCTGATTTCTATATTTTCTATTCCAAGGTTTTGGATAATATTATTCATCTTTTCTTTATTCGAAGCAGGTGAAGCAGTTAATCCCATTATCCTTACATTTTTTGAAATGGCTTTTTCTGCAATGTATGTGTAGGCATAATCCCCTATTGCACGATGGGCTTCATCAAAAATAATAAGGCCAAAATACTCTAGGTTTATCTTTCCACCTAACAGATCATTCTCTATTACTTGAGGCGTCGCTATTATAACTAAAGATTTCTTGTAAAGTTCCTCTCTTTTAGAAGGTGGTACTGTTCCAGTTAGGAGAGAAAAACTTTCTTTTTCAATATTCAAAGCATCTGAAAATGATTTTAAATGCTGCTCAGCCAGTGGTTTAGTTGGTGCTAGAATTAAAACTTTTTTCTCCAGAGAGTGTAGAGTATATGCTGCAAGTAATATTCCTATGTAAGTCTTACCCAATCCTGTTGGTAATATTACTAAAGTATTTTTATCTTTACTTTTTACAAAAATAGTTTCTTGGTAGGTTCTAGGCGAAATCTCCCCTTTGATAAAGGGGTGAGAAAAAGGCATTATCTTCCCATCTTTTCAAATTTCTTTTCAACATCATTCTTTTTCTTTATTTGCCAAACTATAATCTCATCTTTTTTTGTACTTTCAACTTTCCCTTCTTCCTGTAATCTCAACAAAAGAGATTTTGTTTTCATTAGACTTTCTTTTGTTTTTTCACTGATGGCCTCTGAGGAAAGAGGAGATTCTTCATTCTCAAGTAGTTTTAAAATTCTTTGATACATAAGACGCCTCCTAAAGCCCTTAAAGAGGGAAGGGAAATCTAGCACTAGAGGTGAAAAAATATGAGAGGATCCTAAATTTTTCCTCCATTCCCCTTCCCAAATATCAAGATTATGTAAACCTATAAATACTTTTCGATAGTATTTTATCTGTGCGATATTTACCTTATAGAGAAGAAAATGGATATATTTCAATGGGCCTTGACGAGTCTTTGCTTTTATTAAGGGCCAAGAATATAATACCGGACACATTTAGATTTTATTCATTTTATCCTTCATGTGTTTCTATTGGATATTTCCAGAGTCTTAAATCTTCAATTGACATAGATCACTGCAATAGGAACAATATTGATTATGTAAGAAGAATAACTGGAGGGGGAAATGTTTTTCACGATTGTTCAGGTGAAATTACTTATTCAATAGTGATGTCTGAAAAAAATGCCCCCGAGAATATTCTAGATTCCTTTGAGTTCTTATACGGAGGAATCATTGAAGGACTAAAAAAACTCAATATTAATGCGAATTTTAAACCTCTTAATGATCTCATGTTAAATTCAAAGAAACTTTCTGGATCTGCTCAAACAAGAAAACTTGGTGTTATTTTACAACATGGAACTTTAATGTACAATACTAATATAGAATTGATGGAAAGAATTCTTAGAATATCTGATAAAAAAATAGAAATAAAAAAAAGAGTTACAACGTTGGCTAATGAAGGATATAATTTTGGAAAACAAGAACTAATTAAAAGTTTAAAGGAAGGATTTGAAGAGATTTATGGGGAATCAAAAAAAGAAAATATTTCTAAAGAGGAATTAAGCATTGCAAGAAAATTATCAAAAGAGAAGTATGAAACGAAAGAATGGAATAATAAAAGATAACCTACAAAAAATCATTAGAATTAGGTTGTTTTAGGAACTATTCTATCAATAAAATCGTATGGATTTTCTACATAGATCTTTACTTTAATTGATCCTAGAGTCGATACCCTGGATAGATTTACCCTACCTGCAAATGCAGCCTGTTTATTCATTGAAAAAGAAATTTTTGCCCCTTGAGCGCCTTCTTTTAGTATCATATTCACGCTATCTCTAATTGCATCAGAATATATTAATTCAATAAATCTTGAAAGAACCTCTTCATCTTCTGAATAGCCACTCATCTCGTTGTTTTTTTCTTCGATTTCGATATCCGGGAAAATATTGATTATTGATTTTTTTACTTTTTCAGGATCTTCAGTTGTTTTTACGTCTGCAAAAACTTTTACTTTAAAGCTCATATTTTTTAGCCACCTTATCGATATTGGCCCTAAACTCTTCAAAGGTGCCATTATTATCTATTATGACATCAGATAACGCAAAAGCCTCACCTAATCCCCAAGATAGTTCCCTTAAATCCCTCTTGTAAAAATCTTCAAAGGTTTTTGGATCATCCGCTCTTCCTCTATTTTTTAATCTTTCAAATCTTATGCGTGGTGATGTATGTATGCCAACTAGAATAAAATCAATTTCTTTCCTAAATCGCTCAATTTCTTTTATACCTCGTATACCTTCGATTAAAAATTTTCCATCCTGAGTTTCACTAATTCTCCCCAAAGTCATAATGGCTATTATATCAAGCCCTTCTTTATCTCTAAGCATCTGTGCAACTTTTCCACTTTCTTCAAGAGGATACCCCCTTTTCACAGCTTCTTCTCTTACAATATCTCCCATGGAGATGAATCTGTATCCAAAGCTTAGAGCTATATTAACAAATTCGCTTTTTCCTGAACCTGGCATACCTACAACTGCAATCATCCTACCACCTTAGCTTCTGAAACAACCGAAGAGGTTATCATACCACCGGTATTCTTAACTTCCCCATATACTCCTTTAACTTTACTCAAAAACTCAAATACATTGCCTGCAATCATCCCATGTTTAATTGGATGAACTTTCTCACCATTTTTTATGTAAAAGCCACTAGAAATTTCAACAGAAAAATCTCCAGAAATTGGATTTGCTGTATGGGCCCCTCTTAACTCATTAATAATAAATCCTTTTTTTATGCCTTCTATTTTTTCACCTTCTATAATGAAATTAGTAGTACCAATGGAGGGGAGAGATTTATAATCTCTTTCAGAATTTCCAGTAGATTCAACTCCAAACTTTTTTCCATAAAAGTCGTCATAAAGAAATCCTTTCAATACACCATTCTCTAAAACGACATTTCTTTTTGTGGGATTACCATCACCATCAAAATTTGCAGAAGCAACACCATAATCAATGGTGCCATCATCTATCATTGTAAGATTTGTTATTTTATCCCCAACTTTTTCTTTTAGAAAGCTTCTATTTTTATCAACGCTTTCTGCAAAAAGATGAGATATAAAGGTATTAGAAAGCAATGAAGAAACTGCTTCTGGTTCCAAAATGACATCACAATAAATAGATTGGATTTTTTTTGCATTACTAGTTTCTTTAGCTTTAAATGCTGCCTTTTCTCCAATTGGAATAAAATCAAATTTTTTTCGCATAATACTATAATCAAAACCTGTGGATACATCCTCAGCCTTGTAAATGGCCGATATGTACCCAAAAAGAGTTGCATATTTTTGACTTAAAGAGATACCAGTTGATGTTGAAATAGATTCTTCATGAAAAGTAAGACTTGTGCTTCCAGAGGATGGAGTTCCCTCTCTTCTTTCACAGCTTTTAATCATATCTATCGAGAATTTCATTAAATCCTCAGAATTTATTGAATACAATGATTTATCTACCAAATCCCTATTCTTTATTTTTTTTGGAGTGGGCAGGCTAACAAAATCTTCTCTTGCTCTTGATACTTTTAGAACTTTGTATGCCGTCTTAACACACTCTTCCAAACCATTTATATTATTTGTAAAAGAGAATCCTTGCTTTTTTCCATCTACTACCCTTACCCCGACTCCTATGGTTTCTTTTTCTTCGCCAATTTCTACATTATTCTTTTCAATATCATAGGAAATAACTTTAATTTTCTGAGCAAAAACTTCCCCTTCAGAATCGATAAATTTCATTGTTTTATGAGAAATTTCTTCTAAATCCATCTATACACCTAATTAAACAAAGTTTTGGACATTAAAAAAGTTTCTTATAATTACTATTTTTGGATTATCCTAGCAACAAACCTGCAAACCATTTAAATGTAAGGAATAATACGGAGCATATGGATATAGCAAAGGACAAGGCTTCTATTGAAGCAATTCTTTTCATTTCGGGAGAACCTGTTCCAATTTCCAAGTTGCTAAAAAAACTAGGTATGAAAGACAGGGGGTATATAGAAGGTTTGATAGAAAATCTTTCTAAAGAATACCGTGAGAGGGGAAGTTCGCTTGAAGTAGTTAGGGCTGTGGAGGATCGATATACTATGCAAGTGAAAAATGAATATTCTCTATTAACTGCTGATCTTGCTCCAAAGTCTGAAATAAGAGGGGCAATCCTGAAAACGTTAGCTATTATTGCATACAAACAGCCCTTAAAAAAATCTGACTTAGTCAAATATAGGGGCAGTCAATGCTACGAACATGTAAAAGTATTAATTGAAGCAGGTCTATTAGACGCCGAACCTTGTGGGAAAACAAAGATTTTGAAGACAACGTCCAAATTCTCTGAAATCTATGGCCTTGAATCTTCCACGCCTACTGAGATTAGAAAATTTATGGAAAGCATATTGAAATAAAAACTTTTATAAATAACTTAGCCATTAACCGCATGTTGGATAGCATGACCGACCTAAACAGAATTGTTCAGGAAATCAGAAATTATGAGGGTGTTAAAAGAAAAAATCCAATTAAACATCTAATTACTCAATTCAAACCATTTTCTAATTACGGAAATACTATTATTGATTTCGGTGACGACGCAGCTGTTTTAAAAGATGATTGCAATTATTTACTTCTTGCAGCAGATGGGATTTGGGCAAATCTCTTAAAAGATCTTTTTTGGGCGGGGTACTGTGCAGTACTTGTCAATGTAAATGATATCTATGCAATGGGGGGTAAACCTATTGCTATGGTTAATATCATGTCTTTAAAAAAGACGGATAATTGTAAAGATTTACTTGAAGGAATTAAAATTGGATGTGATAAATTTAAGGTTCCAATGGTGGGGGGGCATCTTCATCCTGATACTGATACCACAACTGTATCTGTTTCAATAATGGGCAACGCTTCAAAAATACTTTCAAGTTTTTCTGCAAAAGAAGGAGAAGATATAATCTTGGCAATGGATATGGACGGACGACGTTACAACAATTATCTTAATTGGGATACCACACTTAACAAATCCTCAAAAGAGTGTCTTTCAAAATTAGGCATAATGAACAAAATAGCTGAAAAAGAGCTTTCATTTGCAGCAAAGGACATTTCAAATCCAGGTATTTTGGGAACAATTGGAATGTTACTTGAAACATCCAGAAAAGGTGCAGTAATTGACGTAGATGAGATACAAAGGCCATACAATATGGACTTTATAGATTGGCTAAAGATTTATCCTGGGTATGGATTCACTTTAACTTCATCCCCCGAAAATACTGACAAAATATTATCTCTTTTCAAAAAGCAAAAAATCGAAGCTAGAGTTATTGGTAAAGTTACAAACGATAACATAATGACATTAAAAGATAAAAATAAAAAAATGACTTTATTTGATTTTAAGACAGACATAATAACTGGCATAAAATAAGTAACTTTTTATATTATCTTTTTTTATATAAGTCATGAGATGCAATGAGTGTGAAGACTCCTTCTGCACGGAAGGAATAAACTGTTATGATAAGGAAATACGAGATTATGCTGAAAATGAATTAAGAAAAGAAGAAAATCTTAATTTTTACATTACTTCGACAGAGCTTGAAGTAGACGCATATATGAAACTTCCAAGAGTCCTTGAATTGATTGAATTTGCTAAAAGGATGAATTACAAAAAACTTGGTATTGCGTCATGTGTCGGATTGAAAAATGAATCTCAAGTTCTTACAAGTTTACTCCAAGAGAAGGGATTTGAAGTATCTCTTGCTATATGTAAGACTTGCGGAATCGGAAAGGGAGATCTCGGAGTTACTAAAACTTTATCTGGAAAGCTGAGCGAACCTTCATGCAATCCTATTGGCCAGGCTAAATTACTAGAAAAAGAAAAAACAGAGTTTAACATTGTTGTAGGACTTTGTGTGGGGCACGATTCCTTGTTTATCAAATATTCAAAAGCACCGACTACCGTACTTATTGTAAAAGATAGGGTACTAGCGCACAACTCTATTGGGGCTATTTATTCAAACTACTGGATTAAAAAAATAAAGAATTACAAACTAGATTAATTATTGGGTGGAGCTACAGGATGTTTTTTCACCAGAAAATCTGTCTAATTCTCCCCTAATAAATTTATTAACAATCTCCTGGACTTTTTCTCTTTTGGTGAAGAAGAGATCAAATCCTTGACAAGTAAGAACTTCCATAGCACGTGGACCTAGATTTGAACAAATTACAATTCCAACGTTCTTTTTTAGAAGTAAATCAACTGGGCTTTCAGAACCACCAAAATGGTCGCTAGTATTATCTATTACCTCTACGTTCCCAATTTTATTCTCAATTATCTCAATAATAGTATAAGTAGGGGCCTTCCCAAAATGATTATAAACTATATCCGAAAGCCCCCCTATTAAATCTGTTGGTATTGCAATTTTCATTTTATTACCAGTTAGAAATTATATGTATTATTATTTAAGATATATTCATTCAGTGCTGATTACAACTATTGATATTTTTAACATCTGTTCCGTTGCATTCTGGGCATTTTATACCGTTTTCTTCTGAAATATTCTTAACTTCCCAGAAATGTTTACAATTTAGGCATCTAAATTGATTATTGCCCAATTTATAATTTCCGCCAAAAATCTCAATTGCTTTAGAGTTCACAAGGGCGTCAGAAACTTTGTTTCTTGCTTCTTTTAAGATCCTATGGAATGTTGGCTGTGAAACTCCCATTTTTTCACAAGCCTTAGTCTGTTCCATGCCAACTAAATCTTTAAGCCTAATAGCTTCTAGCTCTTCAAATGTAAGTCTTATAATATCAAGATTCCCCAGTGGTACCCCTCTTGGTTTAAAATAACGTGCATTTGTATCAACATAAATGCATCTTTTTTTTCTGGCTCTAGGCATATTATGTAATTGATTTTTCTGATTAAAAAACTTATGCCTTACATAATCTTAGAATATCCATTTTTAGGATAGAGATTATTTATCTTTTTTAAATATTCTTCTTTTGTACCGCCAAATTGATTTGGCCAAAATACCCATTCTGTTTTATCAATTTCAAATATATTGCATAAACATCGCATCTTGGGAAATCTTTTCTGCCCTTATATTTAACAATATCCTTGACATGTAGTTCTTTTGTCATGGTCTTAAATTCAGATGTGCAGTTAGTACCTTCCAAGATATTGAGCTACCTGTTTTGATTATCTGATATTTATATCCAATTTCAAATCCCATTCAAATAGATATTATGGTATCATTTCTGCTCTTTTTTCTTTCCTAGAAATTCAATCATCTCTTCGGGAAATGGAAATACTATCGTAGAATTTTTCTCAGAAGCTATCTCAGCTAAAGTTTGGTATAACCTCAACTTAAGTGCAGCGGGTGATTTGTCTATTATGTCCCCTGCATTTGCTAATCTTTGAGCGGCTTGTTCTTCTGCCTCAGCTAGAATTATTCTTGCTCTTCTATCTCTTTCGGCTTCAGCTTGATGTGCCATAGCTCTTTTCATATTATCTGGAAGTTCTATGTCTTTTATTTTTACATCAGTAACTTTTATCCCCCAGGGGTCGGTTTCAACATCAACAATTGTCCTTATTCTTTCTCCTATTTCCTCTCTCTTGGCTAGAATGGTATCAAGATCCGATTTTCCTGCCATATCTCTTAGTGCAGATTGTGAAAGCTGAGATATTGCAAATTTATATTGTTCTACTTCAAGTATGGCTTTATCGGCATCTGTGACCTTAAAGAATAGTACTCCGTTTACTTTCATCGGAACGTTATCTTTTGATATAACTTCTTGTGCAGGGATATCTACAGTTACAACTCTAAGGTCTACTTTTTGTATATTGTCAGCTATGGGAATTATCCATTTTAATCCAGGACCAAGTACTCCTACAAATACACCTAATCTAAATTTTACTGCTCTTTCATACTGTTTTATTACTCTAATACCTGCTATAATGAATATTAGTATAGCAGCCACAAGAGCCAATAATATTGGATTTATCATCATCAGTTATTCCACTTTAAGATATATAATATTACCTTTAATAAATTATACAATTTTTAGAGAATAGAATAACTAATAAAAAAATTATAAAAATATTTTATATTTAAGGAACAACGGTAACTCTACAATCGGCATATCTGGCAACGTCTTCTGCTACATGACCTATAGCCAATCTTTTTATACCGGTGAGGCCAGTTTTACCAACAATAATGTGGTCGCACTTTTCATCTTCTGCTGTTTGGATTATGGTATCTACAACTCTCCCTAGCTTCATCATTGTTTTAGCCTTAATACCATGTTTATCTGCAAACTTTGTCATCTCTTTCAGTACGTTGTTTCCCCTCTTACACAATGGATCTTCCACCATGCAGCTAAGTTGTTCTTCAAAAAATGGAGAATATCTTTTTATATCGTCTGTTCCTTTAATTTTATTTTGCCACTCTGGCAGGAATCTGTCCATTGCCTCATATGTCAGTTTTAATTTATCTGCATCTACTACGTGGAGCAACATAACCTGTGCTCCAGTTTTACTTGCTACCCATGCAGCATACTCTACTGCTTTTTCCGAAGCTTTGGATCCATCTACTGGAACCATTATCTTTTTTATTAGTTCAGCCATAATATCACCATTATTAATTAATTGTTCTTATATATAAATATTTTGTCCACCTTTACAATTGTCTTATCCCAAAATCATTTCCCGTGAGGAAACGTTATTGGAGCATGGCAAAGCTCAACGACAAAAAGATTTCCTGAATAATCAAGATGAAAGAGCATGGTCTTAGTTCTGGTGAGATTGCC
>Ga0172382_10010607_pt1 | contig 12325 bp, 11 predicted proteins | sample Leawel138RmetaG_FD_122245 | JGI IMG/M metagenome (GOLD analysis project Ga0172382, IMG submission 122245) | Leachate microbial communities from a municipal landfill in Southern Ontario, Canada - Leachate well 138R metaG | ecosystem: Engineered > Solid waste > Landfill > Unclassified | place...
ACCGGCAGCGCCCCGGCGGACGCGTTTGATACGCCGCAAGCCGACGCCGAGTGCTCGGTGGGCCTTGCCATCAAGGCCATCATCTGTGCGGCCATTGCGGCGGCGGTCGTGGCTTGGGTCGTGTCCTGACGAACGCCTCCATCACTCACGGCCTTCAAATCTGAAAGACACGGCGCATCAGCCTACAAACAAAAACGCCATGGCTTCTCTCCGCCCGGTTGCAGCCCCTGCACGGGCGTTTGATCTCTAGGCAGGATAGGCTTTCGCGCAGCACCCCGGCTTGCCCAGGAGCCCGTTACAAAAGTGTTCCAGCGACCGCATTCGACGCGTCCAAAAAAGCCTGGCTTCCCCCGCAGCATCCGACCGAGCTATTCGTTTATGAGATAGCTCTCATCTCAAAACCCTCGTCGTTCGAGATAAACAGGCGTGCTAAGTTGATAGCTCCTGGCCTGGCCATACCGCCTTTCCAGACCTATAAAACTTATAGAAGAGACAACAAATGCGCCTCAACGCCTTGCTACCCATCCTATTGGGCACCGTGTTCTCGGCACCCGCCCTGGCAGCGAACGCCTACCCCAGCAAACCAATCAGGCTGGTTTCTCCTTATAGTCCCGGCGGCGGCAATGACCTCATTGCCAGGGCTGTTGCCGCGAAGCTAAGCGACCACTTGCGGCAGACGGTCATTGTTGAAAACCGTGAAGGTGGCGGAGGAAACATCGGGACTGATTATGTCGCCAAGGCCGCGCCCGACGGCTACACCCTGTTGATGACGGCCCAGTCATTGACGATCAGGCCCGCGCTATTCAAGCAGCTTCCCTTCAGCGTCACCAAGGATTTTGTCGCACTGGGGATTGTCGGTTCATTTCCCTTGATGTTTCTTTCTCACCCCAAGGTCGGCTTCGACTCCATCCAAGGCCTTGTTGACTACTCGAAGAAAAATCCAGACAAGCTGACTTATGCCACACCCGGCGTAGGCACGACTCAACACATTGCCATGGAGCTTTTCAAAGCGGAGACGGGCGCTGAGCTTCTCCACATCCCCTACAAAGGGGCTTCCAAAGCGGTTATTGACAGCGTCTCCGGCGAGGTGTCCGTGTTGGTTTCAACACCCAGCTCAGTCATGAACCATGTGGAAACTGGACGGCTCAACATATTGGGGACGGGGGAAACCAAAAGACTGGCCAGTCTGAACAATGCCCCCACGATTGGTGAAACGGTTCGTGGCTATAGCGTGAATAACTGGCTTGGCGTCATGGCGCCCACAGGTACGCCACAAAACATCGTCGATCAACTTGACCGGACTTTGGTTGAGATCTGCAAGGATGCCGATTTCATTCGTGAACTTGCAGCGTCAGGATTCGTGGTGCAGTCTCAAAACGCCAAGGAAATGGCCAAGCAGGTGGATGAAGACATCAAAAAATGGACCGCCGTCATTACCAGCAAAAACATCAGTATTGAATGACCTCCACCCTTCCAGCACCCGCTACTCCAGGAAACACAAATGAAAGCGCCCCATCGCATCGACGTCCACTCCCATACCGTTCCACCCGCCTTCGTCAAGGCGATCCAATCCGAAGGCATCACCGCCCGCACGCCAACATGGTCTCCTGAACTTGCCCTGTCCATGATGGATCGCCACGGGATTGCCACCACGATCACGTCACTTTCCGTCCCCGGCACCCACTTTGGAGACAACGCCAAGGCCCGTGTTCTATCCCGCCAGTGCAACGATTATTATGCGGACTATGTTGATCGTTGGCCCCAGCGGTTTGGCGCATTTTGTTCGACATCGCTTCCCGATGTGGAAGGCGCCTGCAGAGACATCGAGTACTCGCTTGATACGCTCAAACTGGATGGCGTGGGCCTGCTTACCAATTACGAGGGGAAATACCTGGGCCATCCCGACTTCAACCCCGTGATGGAAGAACTCAACCGTAGAGATGCGGTCGTTTTAATTCACCCCACCTTTCCCCCCTATGGCAACACCATTGGCATCGGCGTACCGCCGTTCTTGATTGAATATCTATTCGAAACCACCCGGGCAGCGGTCAATCTCGTATTCAGCGGCTCCCTGGATCGCTACCCCCGTATCCGATTCATCCTGTCTCATGCTGGCGGCACACTGCCTTACGCAGCCTGGCGCATTGCCGACATCGCTTGGCGTCAGCTGGCAGACCCGGAGCACGGCGGCAAATATCCCACCCAGCTGGTTCAAGCGGAACAAGAGACGATCAGCATGGATACCGTACTAAGCCGCCTCAAGCACTTCTGGTATGACACGGCATTGTCCCCTGGCGCACAAACCTTGGGCGCACTGACCGCCGTGGCTGACCCGCAGCGAATTCTTTTTGGCAGTGACTGGCCCTATGCGCCGGAAACAATGACGGCCGACTCCATCAGCAGTTTGAATGCGGAGGGATTGTTGTCAAACGAAGCCTTGTCTTCCATAGAGCGCGGCAATGCCCTGCAGCTGTTCCCCAGGCTTTCCCGTCAATAAGGCAAGGTATCCCGCCGTTTCATCATTTTTTTTATTGTCGGGCGCCGTCGTAGACGCCAAGCATGGCCTGACAGCGCCGCGCGGTACTCACTCAGCCAGCCGCGCGGCACCACTATTGCGACAAGCAGGATCAAGGACAGTCAGGCGATCACGCCGCGACGTGAATCAAGCTCGACGGTGCAAGCTGATCCAGACAGGTCACGCCCATCATGGCCATGTTCCGATCAATTTCAGCGTGCAGCAACTTGATGGCGTACTCAACGCCAATCTGCCCGCCCACGGCCGCGGCACAGACGAAGGGGCGGCCGACGAACACCAGCCGGGCCCCCAAGGACAGTGCCTTCAAGACGTCCGTCCCGCGCCGGATGCCGCCATCCATCATCACGACCAGGCGCTCCCCAACGGCTTCGCTGATGGTTTCCAGGACCCGCAACGGCGCGGCGGCGCCATCGAGCTGGCGGCCGCCGTGGTTTGACACGATCAAGCCATCCGCGCCGATTGCTACAGCCTGCCGCGCATCCTCCACAGACAGAATGCCCTTGACCACCAGATTGCCCTTCCACCGCTGCCGCAGCAGCGCGATGTCTTGCCAGCACAGGTGATCCCGCCCGCTCGTGTCGCGCACGGCCTTGGCTGAAAACGCTGGCGCGCCGCGCTCGGCGAACGAATTCTCAAAGTGCGGCATGCCGCGGCGGACAAAGGTTTTCAGGAAGGTACCGAACAGCCAGCCAGGATGCGTCAGCCCGTCCCAGGCCAGTCCAAGCGTGGGACGCAGCGGCAGGGAGAAACCGGAGCGGATATTGTTCTCACGGTTCGACCAGACCGGGATGTCCACGGTCACCACCAGCGTCTCAAACCCGGCCGCCCGCACCCGGTCCACCAAGGCCAGCCGCTTGGCTTCATCTCCCGGCAAATAGGCTTGAAACCAGCTGCGAGGCGCCTTGTCATGAATCTCTTCCAGCGTCATCAAGGAAGCGCCGCTCATGATCATCGGCACGCCTTGCTCAGCGGCGGCACGCGCCATGACCAGGTCTCCTTCATAAGCCAGCAGGGCGCTGATGCCGATCGGCGCCAGTCCGAACGGCGAGCGATAGTCCTGGCCGAACACCGAGGTTTGCGCGCTGCGGTCCGACACGTTCATCAGCACCCGCGTCAGCAACTCATAGGATTGAAACACCCGCCGGTTTGCCTGCAGCGAGGTGTTGTCCTCGGCCGCGCCCAGCACGAACTCGCTCATCGGCTTGGGCAGGAAGCGTACGGCCGCCTGTTCAAAATCCTGCAGATTCAACGCGCCACGCAAACGGCGCGGTAATCCGCGTGCGGCGGATTCATAAGCGGCTTGTTGCTTGGGCGAAGAAGAAGCCGTTGATGCGTTCATGGCGGTCACTTTAGAAGAGGGTCAGGTTGAAAAAACGCGCGGCGGCAAGCACGCCAGCATTTTACGCTTTTTCGTATAAGACATATCCCGCCACGCCACCGCCGCCATCGGCCGGGTGGTTGACGCCATCCATCACCTTGACTTCAGGAAAATCAAACGGTGAAACGCCCTCGATGCAGGCGACATTGACGCCATATTCTTCTGGGTTGGAGCGGCGCTGATGGAAGGTATATATCCCGCAAACAGCGCAGAAATAATGCACCGCGTCCCGCGTATTGAAGCGGTACGCGGTCAGTTTTTCCTTGCCCTTGAAAACGTTAATACCCGACAAGGGGGCCGACACCGCGACCGCCCCGCGCATTCTGCAGAATGAACAGTTGCAACGACGAATCGTGTTGAAACCATCCACCAGCTCAACGGAGAAAGCCACTTCACCGCAATGGCAACGCGCACGTCTTTTTTCCGCCACCACACCCTCCCGGCTCAATAAAGTGCTTACCTTAGCACTTCCGCCGCGCCAGGCTTCAACGGCGGTGTCCAAAGTGATGGCCGCCTTGCGCTCGCCCACTGTGGCAGGGGCTCATCACCGTCATCAGGCAAACTCACCCAAGGCGTTGCGCCGTTGGTAGACCGCGCTGGCCTCCTCCAGCAAGTCCGGACGCAACCATGCTTCCACATCGAAATCGTGCTGAAGAAAGCCATGATCCCGCATGAAGTCCTTGCGCACGACCAACGCTTCAACCAGCTCCTTGCGGAAAGACGGCCACAGATTCGTGAACAGCCTGTCTGTATCAAAGGCTTCAGGAACCCAGTCCAGCGCCACGGAGACTTCATTGGCGATGATCGCCTGCGTTTCCGCCCGATGTGACGCCGCCCACGCCGCCGCACGCAATACCTGCACCAGATAACGGATGACCAGATCGGGTCGGGAACGAACCAGGCCCGCGCTGCAGGTCAGCAGATTCGGGGTTCCATTATTGATGGCCAAACGCTGGTCCGCCGCCCGGTTGATATCGAACACCACGTGAGCGCCCAGAAAGGCTTCGAGAAAGGGACCGCCTGCGCCATACTGATACACGGCATCGACCTCGCCACGGATCAACGCGAAAAGCTCTGCGCTGGCGGAACCCGCACTGCGCTTGACGTCGAATAAGGAACCACTGGACGAGCTTCCTTCCTTGGCAATATAGGTACTGTGGATCGGCAGTTCGACAAAGGTGACGTCGTCCGCGGTCAAGCCGACCGAAGCCAGCACCTGCAAATAGCCTTGCAGCGCTGAAGCCCGCCAGAAGTCAATCTTGTCATGAACGCGGACGGGCAAGGCAAGACGTTTTCCCTTCAAGTCCTCGGGTTTTTCAATACCTGTGCCGGGCAAGGCCAGCAGGCGCTGGTATTGCGGCAACCAGGTCAACCCAAGCACCACCGTATCCCGCCCCGCGGAGCGGGCCCAGATCGGCGGCGCATTGCCGCCCTGGCGGAACGAGTTTTCCTGATTGTGGTCAAAGTGCGATTCTCTTACCGCACGGTCCGACGAGCTTGCCAACGAACGATAGGCGATGCCATCCTTGGCGAACTCTGCTTCGAGCCACCCTTGCTGGATAGCCACGCTGGAGGCGGTTGGCACCGGGCAACGCGTATACCAGAGCGTATCGATGGCGGTCACGGCATGGCTCATATCAGGACTTCCCTTCCAGATCGTTGGCACGGATCACGTCCGCCCAGGACGCAATGCTGGACTTGATGACCGTACCGAAATCGTCCGGCTTGCCGCCAATGACGTCGAAGGCCTGCTCTTCCAGGGTTTTCTTGACCTCCGGATCAGCCAATATCTCATTGATCGCGGTATTCAACGTGGCAATCACCGCATCGGGCGTGCCCGCAGGCGCCACGAACCCCTGCCAGGAACCGAACTCGAAACGCGGCAGGCCCTGCTCGACAAAAGTCGGCACGTCGGGCAAAACCGCCGTTCGGCTCTTGGTCGACACGGCAATGGGCTTGAGCCGGTTTTCCTTGATGTAGGGCAAGGCGGGCGCCAAGGTCACGATGATGCCGTCGGCATGGTTGCCCAACACATCAGTCAGCGCGGGCTGCGCGCTGCGGTACACCACCGGATTGAGCTCAATCTCCGCTTGATTCTGCAACATCAGCACGCCCAACTGCCCCGTCGTGCCGATGGCCGGAGACGCCAAGGCATACTTGCCCGGGGATTGCTTGGCAATCTCGATGAAACCCCGCAAGTTATCCGCAGGCACGCCAGGCCGAACCGCAAAAATCTGCGGTGCCTCAATGGCCTGGACGATCGGTGCAAAACTCGTCAGCGCATCATACCCACGTTCCTTGAACAAAGTCTGATTGATGGAGATGACATCGGTGGCCACGTACAGGGTATAGCCATCGGGCCGGGCCCGCGCCACATAACTGCTTGCAATATTGCCCGCACCGCCGGGCTTGTTATCAATATGAACAGGCTGGCCGACCTTATCGGCCAGATGCCGTCCGATCAGGCGAGCCAAGATATCGGGGCTGCCTCCCGGCGCGGCGGAAACAACAATGGTGATCGGTTTTTCCGGGAAGGCAGCGTGTGCGGACGCGCCAACCAATCCACTCAGCAACGCGATGCCGACCAGAGCACTTTCTCGAAAATAATCATGACTCATCAACTTAACTCCAAAGAAACATCCGTTCAGTCTAGGGTCTGGGAGGCGGCGTCCCAACCATTGATCTCTTATGTTCTTATGAAGGGCATCTGAATATAGTTATGCAACCGATCAATAGAAAATACCCCCCACGCTAGCGGCTGGCGCGGCGCACTGCGCCCCGAGGGGGCGTTTTTTATCTTGGGAGCGGCCCAGCGATAAAAAGGGCTTTTCTCCCATATCCCACTCTTATTAATTGATAAAACATAGAAATTTCACAAATGATGAAAAATCCTGCCTAATGACTCTCAGACTCACTCTCATCGCAGGACATTTTCACAACCATGAAAAAAACAATCATCGTCACGGGGGGCACTCGGGGCATCGGTTTTGCCTTCGCCCGCCGCCTGGCATTGGACGGGTTCCAGCTTGCCATTGTTGACGTATCAGGCGCGGAGGAATCAGCGGCGGCATTGCGTGCCGATGGATTCAGTGCGGAAGGCTACCAAGGCGACGTGACCAGCGAAGCGGACTGGGCCCGCATCACCTCAGCCATTGATGGCGGCAGCGCGCCGCTTTATGGGTTGGTGAACAACGCCGCGCTGTTTGCCAGCCTGCCCGTCCAGCCTTTTCATGAAATAAGCAAAGCGGACTGGATGCAGGTCATGGAGGTCAATACCGCCGGACCTTTCCTGGGCGCAAAAGCCTGCCTGCCGTATTTCCGCAAAGCCGGTCAAGGACGCATCGTCAATATGGCGTCCACCTCGCCGCTGAAAGGCGTGACGGGCATGACCCACTACGTGTGCAGCAAGGGAGCGGTGATTTCGCTGACACGTTCGCTGGCACGTGAACTCGGCGAACTTAACATCACGGTCAATGCCGTGGCCCCTGGGCTGACGCTCTCCGATGGCATTCTGGCCAACACCAATCACGTTGACCAGTTCAAGGGAATCAGTAGGAGTGCGCGCGCGTTGAAGCGCGACGCGCTACCGGAAGACCTGGTTGGCGTGGTGGCCTTTTTGATGAGCCAGGAAGCCGCCTTCATGACAGGTCAAACCCTGGTCGTGGACGGAGGCGCAGCCTTCGTTTAATTGCAGTCCCTTCATAACTAGAAACAGGAGTCGAGACAATGAAAAAACTCGTATTGCTTGCCTTGAGCAGTGCCGTTCTGCACGGCACCGCCTTTGCCCAGGCCCCGGCCTTTCCGAACAAGCCGGTACGCATCGTATCCACCTTCTCAACCGGCGCTGGCCCGGATGTATTTCTTAGGCTGGTGGCGGACCAGTTGTCCAAGCGCTGGGGACAGCCCGTCATTGTTGAGAACAAATCAGGCGGCAGCGGCTTCATTGCCGCCTCGGACGCCCGACGCGCAGCGGCGGACGGCTATACGCTCTTTCATGCTGACGGCGTGAACTTCACCGCCATTCCGCACTTGTACAAGCGCATGCCTTACGATGCGGAGAAAGACTTCGTTCCGGTTTCACCCATCCATCACAGTTATTTCTTTGTGGCGGTCTCTGCTCAATCCAAGTGGAACAGCATCAACGACCTGTTGGCGGAGGCCAAGGCCAAACCGGGCACCGTGACCTTTGGCTCCTGGCAAATCGGAAGCGTGGCACACCTGGGTGGAGAGCTGCTCAATGAGCAAGCCGACGTGAGAATGACGCACGTCCCGTTCAAGGACAACAGTCAGCTCTATACCTCTGTTGCCAATGGAGAAGTTGGCTGGGCCTATGGCAGCTCGGGCAGTGCGGGCCCCCTTCAAAAAGCGGGCAAGCTGAAATTCCTCGCCTTGGCAGGTCCGGAGCGCTTGGATAATTACCGTTCCGTGCCTACCGTCAGTGAAGCGGGGGGCCCCAAAGACTTCCAGGTAAGCGGATGGGTAGGCTTCTTCGCCCCGCAAGGAACGCCAAAAAACATTGTTGATCAGATCAACAAGGCAACCCAGGAAGTGCTGAAGAACCCGGACATTGCCGCCAAAATGGTCGAATTTGGCTATATGCCCCTGTTGCTCAGCCCGGAAGACATTCAGGCGCAGATAAAGCGCGAATCCACGTCCTACGGCCAAATCATCAAAAATATCAATCTGACGCTGGACTGATTCCCACGCAAGCGGCTTCTGTGCACAACACAAAGCCATGAAAAAAACGGCAGCGCAATGCGCTGCCGTTTTGCCTGGTCATCACGGCTCCTAGACTTCGTAGTAGAAGTGTTTGGTAGCAAGAAAGTCGTTCAGCCCTTCCACTCCATGCAGTCTCCCGTAGCCACTGTCGTGATGTCCGCCCGTTTCAGCCTCGGCAAACAGCTTGTTGTGGGTATTTGACCAGACGGTGCCTGAGCGAATCTTTCTGGCAACGCGATGCGCTTGATCCAAACGCTCCGTCCACACACTGGCCGCCAAGCCATAACGGGTTGCATTGGCCCGCTCAATGGCGTCAGCCTCGTCTTGGAATCGTTCAATCACCAGGAACGGGCCAAAAATTTCTTGCTGAATCAAAGAACTGCTCAAATCGTCGACCTCAACCAGGCTAGGCGTGATGAAGGCGCCACGCGCCAGCGCCCCCTCCCCGACCTGTCCGGTCAGCCACATGCGGTGCTGGCGGGCGGCCGCGTCTATCACCCCGGCAATCCGATCGCGATTGGCCCTATCAATGACACAAGCCATTTGCGAATGGGGATCATGACCCGGTCCCACACGAACCTGGCTCAGGGCTTGTGCCAGCTGTGGCGCAAAACGGTCAAACAGCGACTCCTGCACCAAAACCCGGGCGATCGCTGTGCACTGTTGCCCCGCCATGACCAAGCCCCCGGCGACAATGCCCTGCACGGTTTTCTCCAGATTGCACCCATCGAATACGACCGCGGGCGCTTTGCCGCCCAGCTCCAGTGATAAACGGGACAACGTTGCCGACGACGAGGCGGCAATCTGTTTACCGACTGCCGAGGAACCGGTGAAGCTGATGATGTCAACCAGCGGCGACGTGCACAGATACGCTGAAACAACCGAACCCGACTCGATCACCGAGTTAACGACGCCATGTGGCAGACGTTCGTCGCACACCAAGGTTTCCAGAACCAGATTATTGACCAGGGCCGTCTGGTAGGCGGGCTTGATCACGACCGTGCATCCTGCCGCCAAAGCCGGGGCCAGGGATCGGACCAGCAGCGTCACCGGCGCATTCCAGGGCACGATGATCACCGCCACGCCAGCCGCCTCTCGATCCAGCTGCGAATAGCAACCGGGCTCAACCTCCGTGATGCGCCCGAACACATTGCGCGCCAGCCCCGCATAGTATCGAAGCTCGGAAATGCCCGCGGCAATTTCTCCTAATGCCTCTCGGCGCAGCTTGCCATTGAGCGTGACCAGCCAATCCGCCACTTCCTGCTGACGCGCCTCAAGCCGGTCGGCAAACTTGAGCAGGATATCCGCGCGCAACCGCGGACTATGCTGCCAATCCGTCGTTCTGAATGCGCGTTCCGCCGCCTGAAGCGCCGCGGCGGCTTCCTCCTCCCCGCCCTCGACATAGAGCGCGGCAACTTCCGACGTGGCGGGGTTGAAGGACTCTCCGCTGCGTTCCGCGCCGTCCAGCGCATTGAGCCAATGCCCATCAATATAGTGAGAAGCCAGTTTCATCGCTTGATCCGTCCCTGTATAAAAATGACCAAGCTATTGGGCCCCAACAAGAACTATTTTTGAAGTTTAGATATCATATGGATAGATAAGCAATCCTTATGGTTGGCGGCAATGAACTTTTCCTTGAGACAATTACAGGTCTTCCTGCATGTGGCCCGCATCGGCAACTTCACCCGCGCGGCAGAAAAAGTGCACATGACCCAGGCCGGGCTCAGCATCCTGATTCGGGAAATGGAAAACCAGCTCGATTGCCGTCTGTTTGACCGGACAACGCGGATGGTGACGCTGACCGAGGCAGGCCAGGACTTATTGCCGGTTGCACAGCGGGTGGTCAGCGAACTGGAAAACATCACCGCCCGCATTGGCGAAACCGCTCAGCGGGCGCGGCAGGTCCTGCGCATCGCCGCCACGCCGCTGGTGTCGTCCAGCACGCTGCCGCATGTATTTCAAACGTTTGAACGCACGCACCCTCACGTGGAGCTACGGCTTTTTGATGGCAGCCTGCCCCGGGTCGAAGCCATGGTGGAAGCGGGGGACGTGGATCTTGGCCTGGGGATTTTCTTTCGCCCGCCCGCCAACTTGGAATGCCAATCCCTCGGGCAATTCCGGTTGATGAAGGCTTCGCCCGCTCAAGGCCAGTCCACCTCATTGCAACGCACCGCCGCGTGGAACAGCCTCAAGGACGCCAAGCTGATCGGCCTGCCAACTACCGACTCCATCCAGCGCTTTATTGAGCCCCACCTGCAGAAAATAGGCCGCGGCTATGAGGAGCGCCCGGTTTTCCATTCATTGGAAACCTTGGTTTCCATGGTGGGTGCGGGCGTGGGAACGGCGGTGGTGCCAACACAGGCGCTGGAGGCCTGCCAACGCCACAATGTCACCACCGAGCTGTTGATCAAACCCGCTGTCAATGTGGACTTCTATCAACTGACCCGGCGCGGCGTCAAGCAAACGGAGCTAATGCACGACTTCTGCGAAGAGGTCAAACGTGCGTTGCCGCAGTCGTAGCAAACCCCGCACTTGAGAAATTTATTGCCCCCCCACAACCGCGATCGTGCGCCAGCTTCTATGGGTGCTGTGCTTTGAACTGGCTGGGTGTAAGGCCAACATGTTGCTTGAAAAAACGACAAAAATACGCCACGTCGCTGAAGCCTATTGCTGTTGAGATCTCGGACACCGAGGCTTTCGAAGTCAGTAGCCGGTGACAGGCTTCTTTGAGCCGACGTTCGTGAACAATTTGCATCGGGCTTTTTCCCAGGACCTTGCGCACGAGTCGAATCAGGCGGTCCGTTGAACAGCCCAGGTACTCGGCATACCCCGCCAAAAATAGGTCGGCGGCATAATAGCGATCAACCAGCGCCAAGAAACGGGCAATATCCTTATCAGCCAACCCGGCGGCATCACTGCACAGCGTCTCTCCCTCATGGCGGCCGATAAGCAGACAGATGGCCTCTGCCAATGGCTTCAGGAGCAGATCCGCATTGCTCCTCCGGGTATCGAACTCATTGGCAAGCACACCGCAGAGCGCATCGATGTCTGAGGCCCTATCCGCCGCCTGTCCCAAAGAAAAGATCGTCGGCGCCGCGTACAGACTTTTCAATGCGTCATCAGCAACCTTGCTCTCGCAACGGAAAAACGCTGTGCTTGCCGTGAGCACAAAGCCCTCCGCATCCGGCTCAGCCACAAAGGCATGGACCACGAGCGCGGGAATAACAACAGCGGCAGGCCCGGTGAGCTTCCGGGCATCACCATTGATGCGTACCGTCATCTGCCCCGATGCCAGCCACACCAGCTGATGCAAATTGTGATGTAGATGGACGTCGATCTCACCGTTGAAGGCACGGGTCCGGAAAGCAATGGATTCAATGTGCAGCGCCAGAGGACTGCTGTGTAGGGGCTCACCATACAAGCCATAAGCGGGAACCCCTGGCGATGGCGATTCAAGATACGCGACCATGCCAATAAAGTACAACAAATAAGTCAATAAAGTGCAAAAAAACAGAAAAAATTCCAATAAAGTACAGCAATACACCGCTGAGACTGCTCACGACAATACGCCTGGAGACAACGATGTTTGTATTTGACCCTTACGATCCGGCCGTTGATGCCAACCCCTTTCCGTTCTACAAAACACTCCGGGATGATCACCCCTGCTACTGGAGCGAAAGCGCCCAGGTCTG
>Ga0172382_10010608_pt1 | contig 12325 bp, 10 predicted proteins | sample Leawel138RmetaG_FD_122245 | JGI IMG/M metagenome (GOLD analysis project Ga0172382, IMG submission 122245) | Leachate microbial communities from a municipal landfill in Southern Ontario, Canada - Leachate well 138R metaG | ecosystem: Engineered > Solid waste > Landfill > Unclassified | place...
CCCTAGTTTTTTTAAGTTATCACTTAAGTTTAAAGAAGCTTTCTGACCGCTTGGCCCCTCTCTTCTTCTTTGATCCCCAACCAAAATATCAGCCTTTAAATAAGTCCCCGTGGTAAGAATAACAAGCGGGCTATTTATCTTAGTTCCGTCCGCTAATTCAACCCCAAATATTTGGTGGTTGTTTATTATTAAGTTTTCAACCATTCCCTCACGCAAATAAAGGTTTTTTTGACTTTCTAATACCTTTTTCATTACCCACGGATACTTTTTTTTATCAATTTGGCTACGTAACGCTCGTACCGCTGGTCCTTTCCCTTTATTTAACATCCGCATCTGAATCGTTGTTTGATCAGTAATTTTTCCCATTATGCCGCCTAAAGCATCTATCTCACGGACAACTACCCCTTTGGCCGGACCGCCGATAGAAGGATTACATGGCGTATCAGCAATGTGATTAATATTGCTGGTTATCAACAAGGTTTTATGTCCTTTTTTGGCGGTAGCTAGGGCAGCTTCACAACCAGCATGCCCAGCTCCTACGACGATAACCTCATAACTCATTTATTTCACCTTCTTTTGCCATCTTTATTATACACTTAAAATAAAAAGATAATAAAAAAAGAGGCCTATTTTTGGTATTATCTAATTTAATGTTTAAAGCCTATTTCCCTAAGCAAAAATGACTAAAAAGTTGGTCGATTATGTCATCTTGATAGGTTGCCCCTATTATTTCTCCCAACAAATTCCAAGCCCGCTTAATATCAATTTGTATTAAATCGATTGGGATTCCCTTTTTTATTGATGTAAGGGCATCTTGAAGCGCTTCTTGGGCTTGGCTAATTAAGGTTTGCTGCCTTATGTTTGAAAGATAAGCAGGATTAGCCGTTTCGATAGTTTCTAATTCAAAAAGCGCTTTTATTTGATTTTTAAGGGGAATTAGACCGTCTTCTTCAATAGCATTACATCTGACAACATTATCTAAAACTATTCCTTCTAGTTTTATTTTAGTTGGTAAATCCGCTTTGTTAATTACTATAATACGTGGTTTTTTATTAGTCTTTTTTATAATAGTAATATCTTCCGTTTTTAATGCTTCGTTGTTATTTAAAACCAAAATAATTAAATCAGACTCTTCTATTAAGGACATTGTTTTCGCGACTCCTTTTTGTTCTATTATATTTTTGGTCCTTCTTATTCCAGCCGTATCAAAGATATTTAATAAGATCCCATCTATCATTACATCGCCTTCTACAATATCCCGGGTGGTTCCCGCAATATCAGTGACAATGGCCTTATCTTCGTCAATTAATTTATTTAAAATACTACTCTTACCAACATTTGGACGCCCAACAATAATCGTTTTAATACCTTCTTTTATTATTCGCCCTTTGTGAGCCTCTCTTTGTAGTTTCTCAAGAGGTTCAATTATTTCCTTAATTTTAGTAGTTAGTAGTTGGTATGTGACCTCTTCAACATCATCGTATTCCGGGTAATCAATATTTACTTCAATGTTCGCCATTACTTCCATTATTTTTGCGCGCAGGATTATAATTTGATTAGATATTTTACCAGTAACTTGATTCATTGCCAGTTTCCTAGCACTCTCACTTTTGGCGTTGATTAAATCCATGACCGCCTCGGCTTCTAATAAATCTATTCTCCCGTTGAGAAAGGCTCTTTTAGTAAATTCGCCCGGTTCTGCTAATCGGGCTCCTTCGCGAATTAGTAATTCTAATATTTTGTTAGTAACGATAAGTCCACCATGACTATTTATTTCAACTATATCTTCTCGCGTAAATGTTTTGGGTTTGCGCATAATGCTAACTAAAACTTCATCGATTATTTCTTTGCCCTTAAATATATGCCCATAATTTATGGCGTTAGACGTCTGTTGATAAAGGTTTTTTCCTTTGAATACTCTATTCACAATATTAATTGCATCAACGCCGCTTACTCTAATGATAGAAATGGCCCCTTTACCTAGCGCCGTTGAGATGCCTACAATAGTATCTTTCATTATATCCCGCCTTATTATTGATTAGTTTAAGAAAAGAGGCTTTCACTCCTCCTTTGGTTTTATAATAATATATCGGTTAGGTTCTTCGCCAACACTGGCCGTATAAACAAATTGATCTTCCGCTAATAAGGAATGAATAATCCGACGTTCGTATGAATTCATCGCCCCTAACTTAACCTCCTGTTTGGTTTTTCTTACTTCTCGCGCCATTCTTTCGGCCATAGCTTCTAATCTTTTTATTTTTCTTTCCTTATACTGTCCTACATCAACAATGATATTTATATAGACGCCCATTTTATTGACAATAAACTGCTTCATTATCCTTTGAAAGGCTTGAATGGTGTTGCCGCCTCTTCCTATTAGAACCGGGTTATGATTAGAATGAATTACCAGATTAAAGCAATCTCCTCTTTTTTTAATTTCTAAATTAATATCAACACCCATTAATTCACCAATAACCATTATTTGCTGTTTTAGTAATGAAATTAAATCAGGAACTAAAATAACTTCAGCCTCAATTCTTTTGTTTTTAAACAAACCACTTTTGTTGTCCGTAACACGAACAATAAGATCATCGGGCGAAACCTTTAGTTGTTGTGAGGCGGTAGCACTTATTTCTTCCATACTTTTTCCTTCATACTTATATATTTCCATTATTCTCCCCTATCCTTTTTTACTAATAAATTTTGGGCAACCGTAACCACGCTTGAAGTAATCCAGTAAATGCCGATAGCAGTTGGCAACCCAAAGGAAGCCGTTGTAATTAAAATTATCATAATCGGCATAAACATTTTCATTTGTTTTTGTTGTTCCTCTCCATAAGCAGTATTACTTAATTTAAATGAATAATAAGTCAGAACCATAATTAAGATGACGGTTATTATATAAATTATATTACCTTGCTTAAGCCCAATATAAGGGGTAGTTCCTAACTGCATAGTTAAAAAATGATCCTCAAAAATGGCTGGGATCCGATTGATAGCTTCTAAAAAAGCAAAAATTAAAGGTAATTGAATTATGCCAAACAAACAACTATATACTGGATTAATTTCATGTTTTTTATATATCATTATTAATTCTTGACTTTTTTTCATCATATCATCTTTATTTTTCGCGTCCTTATATTTTTTTTCTAATCTTTCTATTTCTGGCTTAGCTTTTTTCATATTTTCTGATTGAATAGCAGTTTTTTTGGTAAAGGGGACCATTATAAATCTAATTAATAAACTAACAATAATAAGACCTACTCCATAGTTACCAATTATGTTGCCTATTTTAATAACAAAATAGGCTAGAGGTTTAATAAAAAAACTAGCCCATAAACCTTCGTATCCGCCGGTGGTTACCCTAAAATTATCACAGGTTGGAAGCTTATCAACTTGAATACCATTTTTTATATAGGTCTCTTTAATTTCCTTATTTTGAGGTTGACACAAGATGTTTTTGGTTAAGCGTTGACCAGTGGGTTCATATATGACCATTTTATTATTTTTATCTTTTAATGGAGTAGTACAACCGGTGGTAAAAACAAATAAAATAGCTATTATTATCAAAATTTTTTGTTTCATAATCTTACTCCTTGTTCATATTAATTTTGCTCTTTTCATTATGCTCATTAAGTTTTCCTTTTTATCTTGAAAAGAAAGTTTTTCAATTCCTGGTCTTACAATAATAATAACATCAACGGGAATCTTTATTTTTTCCATTGTTTCCCTTAAAACGGCCCTAATTTGTCGTTTAATTTTGTTTCTTGTTACCGCTTTTTTGATTCTTTTACCTACTGAAATACCAAAACGACATTCTGAAAGATTGTTTTTAACATAAAATAACAGGTAATAGTTATTAATGATTGGTTTGTGATTTGTTATGATACTAACAAACGTGTTGTTATTTTTTATTCTATTTTTTTGTTTCATAACATCACCTATTTCTTTTCAAAAGGGCTTCGGCTGCCTTACTTACTTTGATAGTTTTTTGCGCCCTTTAGCTCTTTTTTTCTTCAACAACTTTGCTTTAAGACGAGCAAAAAAACCATGTTTTTTCTTTTCTTTCCTTTTACTTGGTTGAAATGTTCGTTTCATTTGGTCCCCTCCCTTTATGCCTCTTCATTATAATCTAACACGCGCTTATTTGTCAATTAAATAGGTTTTGTTTATTATTTGTTAATAACCGGTTTGATTTTATAAAGAAAGGTGAGTTTTTCACAGAATAAGAATATATTTTTTTTACTTTGTTAATTTAAAATGTGGATAACTTTAAGATTTCTACTTAGGTTAGCTTTTAATTTGTTGATAACTTGTGGATTCCTTCCTTTTATTTTTTTTAACCTTTATTTTTAAAACTTTTTACGTTAAAATTAAATAAAGCCGATTTTTTAGGTAAAAGGATGTGATTAATAATGAATATAACAACCTTGTGGGATAATTTCCTTTTGAAAATTAAAACAGAAGTAAATCCTTTAGCCTTTGATACTTGGTTTAGAAATACTAAGCTTTTTAGTATTGACGATGGTAGAGCTCTAATTATTGTACCAATGCCTATCCATAAAAAACATCTAGCCGAAAATTATGGGGACTTAATTGAAAATATATTTAATTTATTAACTGGCACTAATTTTGAAATAGATTTTTTATTAGATGAAGAATTAGAACAAAAAAAGGAAATAGAAATAGAAGGTGTTCCTTTTATTAGTGCGATAGAAACTAACTTAAACAATAAATATACTTTTGAAAATTTTATTGTTGGAGAAAGTAATCGTTTTGCGCAGGCCGCAGCTTTGGCGGTAGCAGAAAACCCCGGTAAAGTTTATAATCCTTTATTTATATATGGTAAAAGCGGATTAGGAAAAACTCATTTAATGCATGCTTGTGGAAATTATATTGTAAAAAATTTAAATAAAAAGGTTTTATATGTAACAAGCGAACAATTTATTAATGATTTTTTAAATATTTTAAAAAAGGATGAAAGTGGAACAAACTTTAACCTAGTGGATAACTTTAAAAAGAAATATCGTAATATTGATGTTTTAATTATTGATGATATTCAATTTTTAGGTGGAACTAATAAGAGCCAAGAGGAATTTTTTCATACTTTTAATACTCTTTATGAAGGAAATAAACAAATTATTATTTCCTCAGATCGTTCGCCGGATGATTTAAAAGTTCTAGAAGAGAGACTACGAACTAGATTTAATTGGGGTCTTACGGTTAATATCTATCCCCCAGAATTTAGTTTAAGAATAAATATTTTGAAAAATAAATTAAAGAGTCATGAATTAGTAAAAGCAATTCCTAATGATGTAATTGAATATATTGGTAATAATTGTGAATCAGATATAAGACAACTAGAAGGGGCAATTACAAGACTTTATGCCTATTCAGCGATTATGAATAAAGGAGATATTAATCTTGGTTTTGCAATTGAGGCTTTAAAAGATTATTTTAATAATGATATTATCGGAAAAAATAATATACAAAAAATACAAAGAATAGTAGCTAATTATTATGGGGTGTCAATTGATGATTTAAAATCAACAAGGCGTCACTCTTCAATTGTTTTACCTCGCCAAATAGCTATGTATCTTGCTCGTATTCTAACGGATGAATCCTATCCGAGAATAGGAATTGAATTTGGGGGGAAAGATCATTCAACAGTCATTCATTCATATGATAAAATAAATAAATTAACCAAAACAAATATACAAATAAAAGAAGTTATTACTTTTTTAAAAAAAGAAATTGAGGGATAATGTTAATAAATATTGTTATTTATCTTTTTATCCACGGGTTAAAATAATCTTTATATCATTGTTTAAAAGCAATTAAAATTATATTCACAATATCAACACTAATAAAACAAATATAAAAATTAATAATTAATAATAATAAAAGAGAAAAGGAGAAAGAAATATGGAATTTACTATTAGTAAAAATATTTTATTGGAAAATTTAAATATTGTGGGGAAGGCTTTATCTTCTAAAAATTTAATACCTATTTTAGGAGGAATTAAGTTTGATTTGACAAAAGAAGGATTATATCTAACGGCTACGGATAATGATATTATTATTCAAACTTTTATTAAAAAAAATATTGATAAGAATTTTAAAATAAAAACAGAAGGTAGTTTAGTTATCAACGGCCGTTATATTTTAGAAATAATAAGAAAATTATCAGATGAAATTATTAATATAAATGTTTTAGATGGTTTAAAAGTTCTAATTTATACAAAAAAATCAAAATTTAATTTAAATGCTTTTAATAAAGATGATTATCCTACTATTAATATTACTCATTCTAATAAAAAAATTAAATTAAGTAAAACAACATTAAAAGAAATAATAAATCGAACTTCGTTTGCTACATCAACTGAAGAAACCAGACCTCTATTAACCGGGGTAAATTTTAGTTATTCTAATAAAAAATTAGCATGTACAGCTACTGATTCATATCGCCTATCTAAAATAATTTTTGATTTAGAAGAAGTGAAGGAAGAATTTAATTTTGTAATTCCGAGTAGAAATCTAATTGAATTAAATAAAATAATTATGGGTGAAGTTGAGGAAATAGAAATAAATATATTTAGTAATAAAATTTTATTTATTTTTGATAATATTTTATTTCAAACAAAGATATTAAATGGTTCTTATCCTAATACTTCTAATTTAATACCCAATGATTATTTATTAAAGATTCATGTTGATGGTGAAAATTTATATAATGTTATTGATCGTGTTTCATTACTTACTAATGATAGAGAAAAAAATATAGTAAGTTTAAAAATATTAAAAGATCAAATGCTTATAACCTCTAATCATCCAGAAATAGGAAAAGTAGAAGAAATTATTGATATAGATATTGAAAAAAATAAAGAGGTAGATTTTAAAATATCTTTTAGTGGAAGATATGTACTTGATCTTCTTAAAACGATTACAGGTAAGAAAATAGAAATTTTATTCTGTGGCGAGTTGAGTGCAATAATATTTAAGGATTTAGAATATTTGAATGTTATTTATTTAGTTTTACCAATTCGCACATATTAAAGATAAAATTCTACAAAAAAAGACAAAATTCGTCTTTTTTTTATGTTAAAAAGGAAAAAACATATGTTTTTAGAAAAGATATATTAAAGGAGAATAGGAGGTGAACTGTGGATAATTACGAAATATGTGAGGAAACGTTAGCAATTTTACCAATGAACAATTATAAATCAAAAATAATTGAAAGAGATCGGGAAATTGTTATCAATAAAACACCATATGAGATAATAGATAATAGTTGTCAATATTTTGGTAGTTCCTTTTCCGGCCGGGTGATTGGAACCAAAAAATTAATTGGTGTTACTCATAAAGCCCCCGTTATAATTGAGGAGAGTAGAGAAATAATATTTTTTCCTACTAATTCCCCTAAGCGTTATGAATGTTGTTGGGTATCTTTAAATAATATTTCAAAATATTATAAAGAAACAAATAAAGGCGTTATTTTATTTGATTCTGGTTATTTATTAAACCTAGCTATTTCTTACGGATCTTTAGATAACCAAATATTAAGAGCAGCCAGATTAGAGTCAGAGTTAAGAAAGCGAAAAAGTAAGAAAAGACTACAGGCGTAGTCTTTTTTATGTTATAATAATGATAGATAAAATTTATTAATACTATGAATTTATAAAATAAAATTTATAAGTAAGATAAATTATTTTTATTTAAATAAAATTATATTAGGAATGATTTTTAAATAGATTAAAAGATTTATAATAAGATAAGGGGTGAATAGATGATGGGAAAAAAATATGATGAAAGAGATATTCAAGTATTAGAAGGGTTAGAGGCCGTTAGGAAAAGGCCTAGTATGTATATAGGTACAACTGGATCAAGAGGACTTCATCATTTAGTATGGGAAATAGTAGATAACGCTATTGACGAAGTATTAGCAGGATATTGTACATATATAGAAGTTATAATAACAAAAGAAAATGAAATAATTGTTAAAGATAACGGGCGAGGAATTCCTACGGGTATTCATGCTAAAACAAACAAATCAACCGTTGAAACCATTTTCACCATGCTCCATGTTGGTGGAAAGTTTGGTGGCGGTGGTTATAAGGTTTCTGGTGGATTACACGGGGTAGGAGCGGCGGTGGTAAACGCCCTAAGTGAATATCTAGAAATAAAGGTATATAAAGAGGGAAATGTTTATTATCAACGTTTTAAAAAAGGAGGCCTTTCTGAAGGTGAATTAAAGATTATTGATTCATGTCCAAAAAAACTAACTGGAACCACCATCTTATTTAAAGCTGACCCGTTAATTTTTGAAGAAACCACCGAATATGACTATGAAATATTAAAAAATAGATTAAGGGAATTAGCGTTTTTAAATAAGGATTTAAAAATAACCCTAATTGATGATAGAAATGATGTTAAAGAAACCTTTCTATATCACGGGGGAATTAAAGAATATATTGAATTATTAAACAAAAAGAGACAACCAATCCATGATTCTATTATATATATAACAGGGGGAGAACAAGAAATAAATGTGGAAATAGCTCTTCAATATAATAGTGGTTTTTCAGTAAGTGCTTATTCTTTTGTTAATAATATTAATACACAGGAAGGTGGTACTCATGAAGAAGGATTTAAGAGATCTTTAACAAGGGTTTTGAATAATTATGCTAAGAATAATAACTATTTAAAAACGAATGAAGAACCCTTAACCGGGGAAGATGTTAGAGAAGGATTAACGGCTATTATTTCAATAAAACATCCAAATCCACAATTTGAAGGGCAGACAAAAACAAAGCTAGGAAATGTGGAAGTGAGAAGAATTGTTGATAGTGTTTTTGCCGCGGGGCTTGAGAGATTTTTATTAGAAATTCCAACTGAGGCAAAAATTATAATTGAAAAAGCATTAACCGCAGTACGGGCAAGAATTGCGGCCAAGAAAGCGCGGGAAATAACAAGAAGAAAAACTCATCTTGAGATATCTTCTTTACCAGGAAAACTCGCTGACTGTTCATCTAAAGATGCTTCTATTTCAGAAATATATATTGTTGAGGGGGATTCGGCGGGTGGCAGTGCTAAATTGGGTAGAGATAGTCGCACCCAGGCAATATTACCGTTACGGGGTAAAATATTGAATGTGGAAAAAGCTAGGTTGGATAAAATTTTAGGAAATAATGAAATTAGATCGTTAATTACCGCTTTTGGTACCGGTATTGGTGATGAGTTTGATATAAATAAATTACGGTATCATAAAATTATTATAATGACTGACGCTGATGTAGATGGCTCACACATTAGAACTTTATTATTGACTTTTTTCTATCGTTATTTTAAACCTTTGATTGAGAAGGGTTATATTTATATTGCGCAACCCCCTTTGTATAAGTTAGAAATAGATAAAAAAATTGAATATATATATTCAGAAAAGGAATTAAAGGAAAAACTTAAATTAACAGAAGAAGGTAATGTCAAAATAAATATTCAAAGATATAAAGGGTTAGGAGAAATGAATCCAGAGCAGCTCTGGGAAACAACAATGGATATAGAAAAAAGAACGTTGTTAAAAGTAACAATAGAGGATGCAATAAGAGCGGATCAAACATTTGAAACATTAATGGGCGTGGAGGTAGAACCAAGACGGGAATTTATTGAACAGAATGCCCTTTCAGTAAAAAATCTTGATATATAAATAGAGGTGATTATAAATGATTGATAAATTTGATGAAACAAATATTACGAAAGAGATGGAAAAATCCTTTTTAGATTATGCGATGAGTGTTATCGTGGCCAGGGCGTTACCAGATGTGCGCGACGGTTTAAAACCGGTACACCGAAGAATTTTATATGCTATGAACGGACTGGGTCTCTCCGCTGATAAACCCTATAAAAAAAGTGTGCGTGTAGTCGGTGAAGTCTTAGGTAAATATCATCCCCATGGAGATGTCGCGGTTTATGAAACAATGGTGCGAATGGCTCAAGATTTTTCTTTTCGCTATTTATTAGTTGACGGTCACGGGAATTTTGGTTCGATAGATGGAGATAGCGCAGCAGCCATGCGGTATACAGAAGCGAGAATGAGCCGGATAGCGGTGGAGCTTCTAAGAGATATTAACAAAAAAACCGTTGATTTTGTTAATAATTTTGATGGAAGTGAAAAAGAACCGGAAGTATTACCAAGTCGTTTTCCTAATTTGTTGGTTAATGGGGCAACGGGAATAGCGGTTGGTATGGCCACTAATATTCCACCTCATAACTTAGGCGAAGTTATCGATGGCATAATACATATAATTAATAACCCATTAGCTGAAAATGATGAATTAATGGATATTATTCAGGGCCCAGATTTCCCAACCGGTGCCACCATTTTAGGTGTTACCGGTATTAGAAACGCATATACAACGGGTCGGGGAATAATAACAATAAGAGCTAAAGCAACAATTGTTGAAGAAAAAAATCAACCTCAAATAATAATCACCGAAATCCCTTATCAAACAAATAAAGCAAAGATAATTGAAAAAATAGCTGAATTAGCCAGGGAAAAAAATATAGAGGGAATCTCGGATTTAAGGGATGAAAGTAATCGTTTAGGAATTAAGATTGTGGTTGAATTAAAAAAGGATGTTAATGCCAACGTTGTTTTAAATAATCTTTACAAACAAACAGCCTTGCAATCATCCTTTGGCATTAATTTATTAGCGCTAGTGGATGGACAACCCAAAACCTTAACTTTAAAAGAAATGTTAACATATTATTTAGAACACCAAAAAAACATTATTGTAAGAAGGGTAAAGTTTGATTTAGAAAAAGCTCAAAACCAATTTCACATTCTTGAAGGTTTAAAGAAGGCTTTAGATAATATAGATGCAATTATTAAAATAATTAAAAAAGCTAAGTCTGATGAGGAAGCAATCGGTAATATGATAGCGACATTTTCATTTAGTGAAATTCAAGCTAAAGCGATAATGGAAATGAGGTTAAGAAGATTAACAGGGCTAGAACAAGCAAAGATTAGCGAAGAGCTAACACAATTAAAAAACACCATTAAAAATTTACAGGCTATTTTAGGTAGCGAAACCGAAATATTAAGGGTGATTAAGGAAGAACTGCTAGAAATAAAGGCAAAATATGGAGATAACAGAAGAACGCAAATAGATTTAACTACTACTGACTTGATAGAGGATGAATCATTAATCCCTAAGGAAAATATTATTATTACAATTACGAATAAAGGCTATATAAAAAGAATGAATTTAGAAGTATATAAAACGCAAAATAGGGGTGGAGTGGGTATTAAGGGCATTACTACTAACGAAGAGGATTTTGCTGATCATTTAATTTCGGTAACCACGCACGATTATATTTTGTTGTTTTCTAACGAGGGGAAAGTATATCGATTAAAGGGTTACCAAATACCCGAATACGGTAGGCAAGCAAGGGGGCTACCTTTGGTTAATCTAATCCCGCTTGAGCGCGAAGAATATATTAATTCATTAATTAGCGTTGAAGAGGATGAGCGTAGTAAGTACTTATTTTTTGCTACTAAACTAGGAAGGGTAAAGAAAACTTTGTTAAGAGAATATGACAGAATTAGAGTAAGCGGTAAAAAGGCTATTTTGTTGAACGATGATGATGAACTAATTTCGGTTAGAAAAACAGATGGTAGCAGTAATATTATAATAGGCACAAGCGATGGAAGAATGGGACATTTTAACGAACAAGAGGTAAGACCGATGGGCAGAAACACTAGTGGTGTTTTAGGAATGAGATTAAATAAAGATCAATACTGTATCGGTTGTGAAAAGGCAATCCCCGGGCAAGAAATACTTATCATTACGGAACAGGGGTATGGCAAAAGGACACCTATTAGTGAGTATCGATTAACTCGGCGCGGAAGTAAAGGAGTTAAGACAGTAAATATTACTGACAAAGTGGGTGGAGCGGTCACTTTTAAATCGGTTGATGGTACCGAGGATATTATTATAATTACAAATAACGGGGTTACAATAAGAGTCCCGGTTAACCAAATATCAGTCATGGGAAGAGCCACACAAGGAGTTCGCTTAATTAATTTAAAAGAAAACCAGGCCGTGACAACGGTTGCTAAAATAAGTGATATATAAAATTAATGTTTCACGTGGAACATTGAAAAACATCTATACTAATGTTTCACGTGGAACATTGGAAAATATCTATACTAATGTTTCACGTGGAACATTGGAAAATAAAAATTGATTTATTTTTAAAATCAATATATAATTAAGTAGGCACAATTAGGAGGTTGGAACTAGGTCAGGATTGGAAAATAGCAGCC
>Ga0172382_10010613_pt1 | contig 12322 bp, 16 predicted proteins | sample Leawel138RmetaG_FD_122245 | JGI IMG/M metagenome (GOLD analysis project Ga0172382, IMG submission 122245) | Leachate microbial communities from a municipal landfill in Southern Ontario, Canada - Leachate well 138R metaG | ecosystem: Engineered > Solid waste > Landfill > Unclassified | place...
GCATTAGGAACAATGATATAAATAAAGTTATTTTCGACTTTATATATTTTATTTGCTTCTGAAAACAAAACCGAGAAATCTGCCTCATCTAAATCCTGTTTTAAAGCATTAAGAGTTTGTTCCCAAAGTTTTAGTCCTTGTTTCATAAACTCCTCCTCAATGATTTACTATTAAATGATAACATAAAAATCAAAAATAATAAACACTAAAATTTAAAATAATGTTAAAAAAAGTTATCCCCTTTTCCACAATGGAAAAAATGTATATAAAATGTTGATAATTATCTGAAAAATTTCCCCGGTGGATAAAAGGAAAAGTCGGTATAATTGTGATAGTTAAATGACAGTAACATATAGGGGCGGTCGGAATATATTTAATAATAAGAAAGCAGGTGAAACAAATGCATAATCAAGAAGCTTTAACGGCCATAATTAGTGGTTTAAATGGGGATTTATCAAGAGAATACGCGGCAATCATTCAATATATTCAACATGCTGCCATGCTTAGCGGACCGGAATATTTTGCTATTATTGATGAGATTGAAGAACATGCTGATGAAGAGAAAGAACACGCTATCATTTTAAGCAGTATTATTCAATATCTTGGCGGTGTTCCGACTATTGAAGTTACTCCGCGCTACACTTCAAATAACAATCGAGAAATGTTAATGCAAGATTTACAGGCAGAATATGATGCTATTCAGCGTTATTTAGAAAGAATAAGACAATTAGAAGCGCTTGGCCTTTATGATTCAGCTCAGAAGCTAAGAAACATCGTTGCCGTTGAACAGGAGCACGCCATTGATTTAGAAATTGCCTTAGGGCTTAATCAAGACGGGACAACCGGTTCCAACTGGGTCCCGCCGCAAAAAACTTCTTATTGAAAACAAAGAACGAGTATAATTTGTAACAGATATAAAAAACAATTTGCAAACTGCGAAAAATATGTTAAAATATATACGGTAAAAATTTAACAGGAGGACACTAGTTAGGATTAGTTGGCAGATATTATGAGTAAAAACATAAAAAAAGTTCGTATTAAAGATATTATAGAATTCCCCGTCCGTATCAATACTTTCACCGTTTTTTTAATTATTATATTATATGGATTATTGCTTTATATAATGGCCAGTCTTTCTTTTCCGCCGATGAACTATCATATCGGTTTGGAAAATCTAAATTATGTACCCGGTACGGAAGTATATAATACAGAAATTAATCCATTTGTTTTGGTTAGGGGGACAGCTGTTAACAAAAGCGAAAAAGAAGGTCAAATTGAATTGGGACTTCAATATCGAATTTTTGCTTACATCGATACGGTTGATACCAATAAGCCGACAAAGATCAGATATTTTTATAGTTTAACCGATAAAAATGGCAAAACATGGTTTTTATATGAAACCTCAAAAAATGGTGTTGATACGCCTTCATCTTCTACTACTCCCTATCGGCGGGTTGTATCTCACTCTTTAGTCGGAAATAATCTTGAAGTCGGAAAAGAAGCTATAACCAAACTATATATTCGATTAAGGTATAACAATAATGGCGAAAATGATAAAATAATGAAAATCACCGAAGACGTAATAGAAATTCGAAATAAAGAAATAAAAGGATCATTATTTAAAACAGAAAACAGTTTGGATGATATTTTAGAAATCACCTTTACATATAGAAATTTTGATAGTGATAAATATAAATCAAATTTTAAAATCTCATTTAACGAAGAAAAAATCTCAACTCCCTTTCATATTAATTTACAATCGTGGATAATAACAGAAAACGGCAAAGCATTTCCGTTTCTCGGTCTTTATAATTATCGGACACCGAAAGATTTTACACCGGGTGTGGAAACTGATGTTTTTAAATATGTGAATCCTGAATATATTTATTTAAAACTTGAATACACAGGGAACAAGCAACAAACTCGTTATCTTTATTACAAAGCGGCAATTGCTGATTTGTTATAATAATAAAAGGGGCTTAGGGCCCCTTTTATTTTTTCTTGTAGATTATGTTAATCAGTGTTATAATAATTATATGTATTAATAACTAATAATAAAGGTGCTAATTAATGAAAAGGCTACGGAAAACATTTATGCTTTTACTTTTGTTTTTTGTCGGATGTGCCGGTAAAGACATTGGATTTACTCGCCATCATGTTTTATATGATGAAGAATTTAATCCGTATTTTGTTGTTATCGGGCATCCTCATCATATATTGGATTATAGTGGGAATAAGCAAAAAATTAACAGTTATAATATATATATGAAAACCAGTGACATTTCTAATTCAAACATAAATAATATAAGCTGTGAAATATATTGCGTAAACTATTATAATCATACCGAATTGTTATACCGAAACTTGGATGGTTCTTTTGCGATGCCTCTGTCCAATAAAATAGTATCGGATATTAATATTGCCGGAAATGGATTTAAAGAAATTTATGGTCGGTTTTTTTATGATCTCGGCGCTGAATCTAATGAGTTTTTATTTTCCGAACCCATTTTAATGCATACAGACGATAAAATCCAAATAACTGATTATCAAAACGATTGGAATGAACAAGCTTTTTACTTGCTTATTTCTTATGAGATAAAAGAAGATAATTATTTATTTGATATGGAGATTATTTTTAACAATAATAAAAAGCGACATTTAGATTTGCAAACATGGTTGATAGTTTCTTATGACGGTATTATGCCTTTCTTAGGAATTTATAATTATTGTGGAAATGACAATAAATTAGTATATTGTGATTTACCGGTGGAGAAAAATTATGATATTAATTCGATGTATATACGGGCAAGTTTTTGGGAGGAAGGAGCTCAAACGGTTGTTTTATATCGTTTCGAAATAGAATAATGCTATAAAGCCAGAAAAAACTTGACGGAAGTTCTCTATTATTATATAATATAACAGATAGTTTAATTTGGAGGTGGCTCGCATGAAAAGAACTTTTCAACCGAATAGGCGTAAACGCAGCAAAAATCACGGTTTTCGTGTCCGCATGCGAACTGTCGGCGGAAGAAGAGTCTTGTCCCGCCGGCGTCGTAAAGGCCGGAAGCAAATAAGTGCTTAATACAAATTTTCGGACCACCAGCAAATTTTATTTTTTAGTTTAATTGGTCCTTTTTTTGTATTAGAGAAGGTGTAATATGAATCGGAAGTACAGTTTAAAAAAAAGCAGTGAAATAGAAAACCTGGTTAGGCAGAAAAAAAGTGTCGGTAATCATTATTATACCGTCTATTATATGTTTGATAATAAAGAATTTCCTCAGATTGCCGTATCAGCCTCAAAAAAATTAAAAACAGCTGCAGCTAAGAATTATGAGAAAAGAATAATAAGGGAAATATTGAGGTCTGAACTCGATTTGCTTTATGGTACGAAAATATTAGTTGTAGCAAAAGCTGCGGTTAAAGAAATTGGTTTTAGCGAGAAAAAGACACGATTGTTGAAATTAATCAGACGGATCAACAAGGAGAAAAAATGAAAGAAAAGAAAAAATACGTATTATTCGGATTTTTAGTAGTAATATTATTATTGTTATTGACAAGTTGCGGTGGTAGAAAAGAAGTTACTTACAACCCGATTGATCAATGGCACGGAATAATGGATATATTAGTATGGCCAATGGCATTATTGATGTATGGCATTGGTAAAACAATCGCATTTGGTTATTATGGTTTAACCATTTTATTTGCCACTATTATAGTAAGAACTCTAGCTTGGCCGATTTATGCCAAAACCAATGATTTATCATTAAAAATGCAGTTAATGGCTCCAGAACAAGCAAAACTTGAAGCCAAATATGCAGGTAAGGACGATCCGGTTAGTACTCAGAGAAAGCAAATGGAAATGATGCAGTTATATAAAAAATATGGAATCGGCATCGGCGGTTGTCTTTTGCCGTTTATTCAATTACCGATATTTTTAGCTTTTTTTCAGACTCTGCAAAGAATTCCGCTTACAAGAGGCAATCAATATAAGTTTGATTTTAGTTTTTTGAAAGGCAATCTTTTCGGTATAGATTTATTTGCAAAGCGCAATACTAGTCCTCATCAACCTTGGGGTTATCAACATTGGGGTATAATTATTTTTGCCGCACTGGTAGGAATAACACAGGTTGTAAGTCAGATTATTGCCACACGGCGGCAGAAAAAGATGAAAACAGAATCTCAGTCCCATCTGCCTTCTTATCGCCAACCGCAACAGGAAGGAATGCAAAAGCAAACCGAACTTTCAATGAAAATAATGATGTATGCCATGACGGTTATGATGGTTATTTTTGTTTATAACAGCACCGCTGCTTTAGGCTTATATTGGTTAGTAGGTAATGTTTACACCACACTGCAAGGTTATGTCGGTCATAAGCGCAGTGAAAAGCGGAAAGAAAAATTAAGGAAAAGGATATAAAAATGGAAAGAAAACTTTATCAAGTTAAAACATTGGAAGAGGCCAAGGCATTAGCCGTTGAAGATTTCGGGTTAAACGAGACAGAGCTTACTTTTACAGTTGTTAATGAGAAAAAGGGTTTTTTGGGCTTTGGCCGTCGTATCGAAGTGGAAGTTGTCGTTAGTGTTGACGGCATAGAAAAGGGGAAAGAGTATTTGCAGAAGATTCTTGATAATAATTGCGTTAGAGGGTTTATTGAAAAAAAGGTTCGGGGAAATCATGTTTCATTCAATATTGAAGCTGGCGATTTTAATGGTTATTTAATAGGCAAAAACGCCAGGAATCTTGTTTCTTTGCAACTTTTAGTTGCAATTATTATAAACAACTATTATTCAACAGATAATATGAAAACAGTTATGGTTGATGTCGGCGGATATAAAAAGCGGCGTGAACACAATCTGGAACGGATGGCTATTCAATATGGCAAACAAGTTGCAAGGACCAAACAAAAAATTCAATTAAACCATCTCAATGCGTATGAGCGTAAAATTATTCATAATAAATTAGCCAATTGGAAAGACGTTAAAACATATTCCATAGGCGACGAGCCTTATCGCAATTTAGTAATCGAACCCAAAAAATAAATAAGGCTATGTTACAAGCGTGGTGTAACTTAAAAAAATAAAAAGAAAAAAATAGGGAGTGCCCACCCTAACTTTTTTCATCTTATTTTCATTATTAACTAGTCGCCTTAATTGGCGACTAGTTTTTTGTGCAGATATGTTGTGTAATAAAGAAGTCCTATACTCATTTGGTTCCGTTCTATCTAAATTCGATGGGTATCTATCGTTGTACAGTGATCTAAGCCTTTGCCATTGGAATGGGAATTTCACCCCTTATTTTTAATGCTTATTTTTGTCTTTTAATTGTTTTATTTCTTCTGTAGGTGACAAATCACGGACAGCCGGTCTTCCGGTATTGTCTTTTCTTTTTTTGATGTCTTCTACTCCCGATTTTTGTCAACGCCGTCCAGTTGAGCGCTTGAATATCTTTTTTTGAGCTAAAATAGAAATGGGCAATCCATACTTTTTAAATAACATAGTCGCTCTGGAAAAGATTTTATATTTCTTGAAATTCATCCGGAGGTAGTGATTGCTTATTCCCTTGCATTTTTGATATAAGGACTGGTTTTAAGTATTTTAATTTATTTTTTGTAAAATTTTTTCCCCGATAATTAATTTCTCCTTGTTTATGTATACACCATATAAAAAACCCCGTAACATGGTTTTTACTTTGTTTATAATTGGCCATACTACGAGGTATATTTTGGTTTTTCCCAAAAAACATTAAGATTCTTTCCATATTTCTATAAGGCATATAGCATTACTGCCTTTTTATAGAGAGTAAAAAAGAAACTGTATAATTTAAACTTTAGCAGCTTTGCTAATATTACTTAGTTGTTTTAGATAATCGATAAAAGGATTGATATTTTTATTAACCTTAAACTCTTCCAACAGATAAAAGTATTTCTCTTTATCGTTGTATGGAATAATGATAGGGTTAAGATTATTTTTAATAAAATAATAAAATAATACCAATCGCGAACAACGGCCGTTTCCGTCCAAAAACGGATGAATTTTTGCCAATTGTAAGTGGCTGTAAGCTGCCAATTCGAAAACATCACCATGATGATAGCGGATTGTATTAATATATTTTTTCATTCGGTCGTATACTTTCATATAACTGGGCGGGGTATGATTGGAGCCTTTAATTGAAATATCAACATTTCGATAAAGCCCCCCGACGCTTAAATCCTGCATTAATAATTCGTGAATGTCCTTAATTTTATTTTCGTCTAAATCGATATCGTTTTTTACCAATGTCATTGTAAAGATTAATGCGGCATAATGATTACGAATAATGATATCCATTCTTTCAGCGGTTATTTGGCCGTCTATTATTACTCTTTTTATATCCGCGATTGATATTTTATCGTTTTCAAAACATAATGAGTTGTAAATAAAATCGATTACAAAATTATTTGAAATGCTAAAATGCTTAAGACATTTTTCGGCATTTTCTAATAAACCCGCCAAGGTCGTTTCTGTCATCGTTTACCTCCCTTTTTATTTAATTATATCATAAATAATAAAGGAAATAAAGGCGTAAAATAAAATAAATATTGAAAAAACAAGGGAAGCCTATTATAATAAATATAGTAGAAAGGTTTTGATATAATGCGCATATCGTTATTAATTATCAAAAGAACTTTAAACATAGTTATTATTCTTACAATCGTCTTTTTGGTTAATGGAATAATCGAACACTTTCTTGTTCAAAATAAAATAAACGAATTTAAAAGCCGCGGGGTTGAATACTTCTATATCGCTAATTCTAATTCTTATTATTATAAAGTTGCAAAAAAGCATGAATATGAAGATGCATCACGAAACGTTGTTGATTTTGATCGCAAGTGGTTAGGCTCAAAAACCGATATTTTTATTACATCACGCAATCCGATGCGCGACGATCCTAATTTTTCTTGGATTGTTGCTCCGCTTTCTAAATATTTTTATATCGGACATGCTACAATTAACGTAACCGATAGTGGAAGTAAGGTTATTGAAGTTTTTGGGAATAGCTCTGAACCGGAAGACAATGTTGTTGCTGAATCAAACAACATATGGTACTACAGCGGAGAAGACACACCTAATATTGTCGGTTTACGGATTAAAAACACAACGGAAGAGCAAAGAAACAAAATTGTGGATTATGCTAAATCAAAACTAGGATATTTATACAATTATTCTTTTCTTTTGAATCGCAATCGCTCTTTTTATTGCACTGATTTAGTCAGCCGTGCTGTTGCTTCGGTCGGCATTAATATCAACTATGATCATTTAGCTACCACCGGCAATGATTTAATTGTTAGCCGTAATGTGTATATTATATATTATCGGGAACTTATCTATGAAAATGGACGCCCGCGATATAATATTTATTTCTTAGGGAAAGAATAATGAATGATACTATTGTAGCGATCTCAACAGCCTTAAGTAAAAGTGCGATTTCGATAGTGCGATTAAGCGGTTCTGATGCAATTGGCATAGCCACAAAAATATTTAAGGGCAAGGATTTAACAAAGGCAGACTCTCATACCATTCATTATGGTCATATTTTTGATGGTAGTGAAATGATTGATGAAGTTTTGGTCAGCGTCTTTCGCGCGCCCAAAACATATACAAAGGAAGATGTAGTTGAAATTGGGTGCCATGGTGGAATTTATGTTACTAATCGGATTCTCGAATTGTTGCTGATAAATGGAGGCCGGTTGGCGGAACCGGGTGAATTTACAAAAAGAGCTTTTGTCAACGGTCGGATTGACTTAACTCAGGCAGAGTCAATTTGCGATATTATCGAAGCAAAAACCGCGACCAGTCTAAAAATGGCCAATCATGGTTTACGGGGTGATATTCGGAAAATGATAGAAAGTTATCGCCAAGAACTAACCGGCTATATTACGCGCATTGAGGTTAATATCGATTATCCGGAATATGAGGAGGAAGAGATTACCGCCTTGTTTTTGCAGCCTAAAATTGAAGCAATGGTTAGGCGTCTTAATGATATTTTAGAAAAAGCTCAAACTTCTGTTATATTAAAGGAAGGAATAATGACAGCTATTATTGGTCCGCCGAATGTCGGGAAATCAAGTCTTCTTAATGCACTTCTTCGGGAAGAAAAGGCGATCGTAACCGAAATTGCCGGGACGACCAGAGACATTGTTGAAGGCCAGATTAACATCGGCGGCATAGTACTTAATCTAATTGATACAGCCGGCATCAGATATACTGAAGATATTGTTGAAAAAATTGGTGTCGAGAAAACAAAAAAAATAATAGATCAAGCGGCACTGATAATTCTGGTTTTTGATTATAACGCTCCGTTAACTGAAATTGATCGAGAGGTTTTGCAAATAACCACGAACACGACAAGAATTATTGTTGTTAATAAAAATGACCTTGAACCAAAGATTGATTTGAGTCAACTTGATGATTATTTATTAATGTCGACCTTTAATCCGACTGATATTGAAAACCTGGAAACAAAAATTAAGGAAAGATTACGAATTTCTGATATTGCCGATATCGATTATACTTATATTGGAAACACGCGTCAAATTGCCAAATTAAAGCAGGCAAAACGAGCTTTAGAAGATGCCCTTGATAGTTTGAATATAAGACAACCGATTGATATTATAAATATTGATCTGTCTATTGCTTGGCACTATCTTGGTGAAATATTGGGAGAAGCATCTTCCGTTCAAATAATAGATGAAATTTTTTCCGCTTTTTGCTTGGGAAAATAAAAAAAGACTGCGTAAATTTTAAATAAACTTGCACGGTCTTTTTTCTATTTGATGAGTATCTATTGTTTGTGTGTTATAAAAAGCACTTTTTTAGTGATTATTGGATAAAGCCCTAATCCAATAACGGGAATAAGAAAATACCGAAGCATATCCATCATGATGTTTTGTTTTGGGAGAACGGTTTTTAAGCCAAAAAGAACTCCGACTACCAATATAAGGGCGATGGCGGCTCTAATGATTTTTATTTTTACGGAAGCTTCATTGATAAAGTTTACAAAGCGATATTCTAAACCGATAGCGACAACATATCCAGCAAAAAAAGCGAAAGAAGTATAAAAGTCTCGATATAGCATAATTTCTTGATAATTAGTTCGCCAGAATATAAAGATAAAAGGCAGAAAAATAATAAGCAGCACGATGTATAATAAATATTGTTTCCGGAAAGAGTTTTCGCATTTATGGTGAAGATAAGTGCCGGCAACCGCACAGCTAATCCCTAAGGCAATACCAGCAACAACATCTGTAGGGTAATGAACGCCTAGGTATATCCGGGAAAAACCAATTAATAATACTAAGACACCGACTACGATGGTAATAGATTTCTTTTTAAATTCTAAGGCAAAGGAAGTATATGTTACCGCTGAATTTTGGGTGTGACCGCTTGGAAACGAAGAACCGGTTGCTGTTTCCGGTCGAACTGGTTGATAATTGGCTTTTGGATGTTTCCACGGCCGCTCTCTCATAACAATACCTTTAATGACGTTATTTAAAAGCAGTGAGGAAAAAATCGCAAAAGCCATCCTTTGTCCCACTTTTTTGGAATATATAAAATAAATAAAAATCAGCAGGACAATTAATACTTCTTTTTCACCAAAAAAAGTTATGGCCTCAAATAAGATATCAAAAAAATTAGTTGCAACATCCCGTAATGCTTGGATGATTTGAATTTCCCAATTGCTCATATATCATTGGTTTCCTTTCCTCTTATGGTTCTATTTTATAATGAAATACATTTAAAGTAAAGTTAAAATAAAAAAAGCGGGAACAATAACGCTATTTCCGCTTTTATTTTTTTACTTATCTTTTAGTATTTCTTTCATTGATGCTGCTAAACCGGCAATCCCTTGAAGTTCTGAAGGAATTATTATTTTAGTAGCCGGACCGTCTGCCATAGCAGCTAGGGCATCATAAGCTTTTATGGTAAGAACAGCGGTATCGGCACCTGCATCTTTCACCATTTCTATTCCTTTGGCATTGGCTTGTTGAATAGTAAGAATTGCTTCGGCTTCTCCTTGAGCTTTTAATATGGCCGCCTGCTTTTTACCTTCGGCTTCTAATATTTGTGATTCTCTTAAGCCTTCAGCCTGTAAGATTCTTGCACTCTTGTCACCTTCGGCTCTTAGGATTGCTTCACGGCGTTCGCGTTCTGCTCTCATTTGTTTTTCCATTGCGTCTCTGATGTCTTTTGGGGGGAGAATATTTTTTAATTCAACGCGGTTTACTTTAATTCCCCAAGGGTCGGTCGCTATATCGAGAATATCGCGCATTCTTGCGTTAATTAAATCGCGGCTGGTTAAAGTTTGATCTAAGTCGATTTCCCCGATAATATTACGAAGAGTTGTTGCTGTTAGTTTGTCAATTGCAAAGATTGGATTTTCAACGCCATATGTATAGGCTTTCGGATCGGTAATTACAAAGAAGACAACAGTGTCAATTTGCATTGTCACATTGTCTTTTGTAATAACCGGTTGCGGATCAAAATCCAGCACTTGTTCTTTAAGCGATACCTTTTTTACAATTTTGTAAAAGAAAGGTACAAGGTAATGAATCCCCGTTTCCCAAGTTTTATAATATTGTCCTAGTCTTTGAACGACATAAGCGTTAGCCTGCGGGACAATTCGAAAACCGGAAACCACAATAATAATAATTACAACAATGACAATGGTAAGGGCTGCAATAGCACCTCCCGATAAGAATAATGGATTAAAAGACATAAAACCCTCCAATTTTTATTTTTTAAAAATCAATACAAAATCTTAAGATAAACGGAAATCTCTAAATTCAATGCGATTAACTATAATCCATCATCGATTAATATGCTCATTAAGATTAGTATGTGTTTCTGTGATAGTTTGATTATGCTTATTTAATGCTTCGTCTAAATTAAATTTTTTTATGATGAGGCCATTTATAATAAAAGACGATTACATGAATTTGTATTACCTTATTGTCTTTGGTGGTTAATTTTTGCGATTTGAAGCTCTACATTTATTCTTTTAGCAACACTTTATTTATAATTTTTTATAAGAAAGGCATAAGGTAACTAATTCCCATTCTCCAATTTGCATATTGTCCGAGCCTCTCGATAATACATACATTGGCTGCGGAAACAAATCGGAATCCACAATAATAATTAAAATAAAAGCGGCTATTAATGCCGTGATAAGATTTCCGGACATTAGAAATAATGGATTTAGATGTATTAAATCTCAGTTATATTATTTCTATTTCAGTATTGTTATCGACTTTTGAAACGATGAATTTTATCCCTTCGATACCGTCGACTATTACGAATACTCCAACTTTTATTGACTCGTTGTCTTTGTTTATAGCGCGCCAATAAGTGTTTTCAACTTTAACTTCACCGATTTCAAAGGGATTGATTTCTTTGGTTACGACACCAATCTTTCCAATATAACGATCGACATTGGTTCTAATAATCGCCCTATTGGTAATTTTCTTAGTCAATGGTCGGGTTAAAACAATAGCTATTACTGCGGTAACAAAAAAGATAATTATTTGCAAGTATGGTTTTGCAAAGAGAATACCACAAATCAAAGCGGCTAAAGCACCAATTGAAAACCAAATAGAAACCAGATTCATTGTTTCTAGTTCAACGATTATCGTAATTACAAATATTATAACCCACGCTGCAATCAATGTCCAGTCCACCCAGGAAAATTGTTTTAAGAAAAGCATTATGGTACCTCCCTCTCCATGTAAACTTTTAAATACTTTTTCGTAGCATCCCAATCACAGGGGAATTTGTACATGTTCTTTTTTGTAAAATCAAGAGGATAGAATTTACAAATGTTTTGAATGATGTCCTTGCCGTTGATTCGTCCATAACTGGTCTTAATCGATATAGAACGTAAATCCTCAAGGTTATATTTGGACATCATCGCTTCTTCTTTGTCGAGCGATTTAATCAATAAAATATTTTCGTCCTTGCAATAGCCGATCAAAGTTTTATAGGCGTTTTTGAAATAATTGCGTGCAACCGTGTTAAGGGTAATATTGGTTTCATAAATTGTTACTATCCCTTGCAGGTTTTTAGAAAACCATTGAACATTCATGTAATTCCTCCTTTCATCTCATAGTATACAATAATATTCAAAAATGTTCAACAATATTCATAAAAAGTTCTTTAATTTGTGACTTGTCTCATAATCATTGATTAGTTCTTCCCATCTTCAAATAATCTTAAATGTTTAATTAATTCCTGTTGAACGCTTTTATTTTTACTCATAAATAGTTCTAGCATGTACGATAATTTATAA
>Ga0172382_10010615_pt1 | contig 12318 bp, 10 predicted proteins | sample Leawel138RmetaG_FD_122245 | JGI IMG/M metagenome (GOLD analysis project Ga0172382, IMG submission 122245) | Leachate microbial communities from a municipal landfill in Southern Ontario, Canada - Leachate well 138R metaG | ecosystem: Engineered > Solid waste > Landfill > Unclassified | place...
ATATGGGGGATGGGTAGCGTTCCACCCGACTCGCCCAGAATGGCCTTGTAGTCTTTCCTGGCTCCGGGGATGGAATCGCTCTTCTCCGGCCACCGAATGGATGCCCGATCGAGCCATTCCGGGCAACCCCATTACGCAGAACATCCTCCAAGCTGACACTAACCCCTATCATTTTTCCAAGAAGCATCGCATTCTCTCCCGGGACACACTCCTCCTTTGATTGAAGATCGGCTCGTGGAAGCCTTCATAGCCCGCTTCTTCGTGTTGAAAGGAGCATCGGACCTGTCTAACCCACATGAATACATGTAGTCTCCAATATTGATATTGCACAAAATTTCCAGGATATTCCCAATCAATCAGAGAGATAGAAGGATGTTTGATGTAGCCCTGGAGTCTGTGGTGTTTTATAAGGCATAATCGGAATTGATAGGGGGCTCCCATGGCCATAGCTAACCAACTGAAGGCGCTGCTAAAATCGCACATTGATGGCGATGAGGAGCGGTTTTGCTCTATAGCCATGCAGTTGGCAGCTCATGAGGCCAAGATCGGCCACGGTAAATTGGCAGAAGAACTACGTGACCTGGTTGACCAAGCCAAAACACGACGGGCCCTGCCACCTAAAAGTCAGGGCAACACTGTTCCTATAGGACGCCCAAGGGGAGAATTAGCCGGCCTACTTACGGCTTCCTTCCCCAAAGACCGCCTAGTAGAACTAGTCCTTGATAGTCAATTGGAGGGTCAACTCAAACGGGTCATCCGGGAACAGCTCCAGGCCCAGCGTTTGCTGGCACATGGGCTTGCACCTCGACGCAAATTGCTTCTGGTTGGTCCACCCGGGACAGGTAAAACCATGACCGCCTCTATTCTGGCGGGCGAGCTGGGATTGCCACTGTTGCAGGTTCGCCTGGATGGTTTGATCACTAAATACATGGGCGAAACCGCTGCAAAACTGCGCCAGATATTTGATGCAACCGATCGTACCCGTGGAGTATATTTTTTCGATGAGTTTGATGCCATAGGTTCGCAGCGCGGGCTGGAGAACGATGTGGGCGAGGTCAGGCGCATCCTTAACAGCTTTTTGCAGATGATCGAGCAGGATGCATCGCACAGCCTGATAATAGCCGCAACTAATCATCCCGAAATCCTAGATCATGCTCTGTTCCGTCGCTTTGACGATATCCTGTATTACTGCTTGCCAGAGGAAGCAAGGATTGCCGAATTGATGAAAAGGCGTTTGGGAAGACATGCGCAAAAAGGGACGTCTTGGAAACGCCTATCTGGAAGTGCGCAAGGACTGAGTTACGCAGAAATTGTTCGGGCCTGCGATGAGGTCTTGAAGGAAGCCGTAATTGAGCAAAAAAGCCCCATCAATGAATCTGACATACGGAGTGCTGTCGAAGAGCGTGTTATAGCCAAGGCGCAATTTAGCAGGAAATAGACAGGGGACAGTGATTAGTGGCAGAACATAAATTTCACAATAAACACCATCTTGTTTTGGACTATACAGCACAGCCAGAGCCTTTCAGAGCACCTGTGGGCGGTAGTAGTGGAGAGGGAGTCCCTCGCCAGAACCGAGAGGCTCACGGTCAGAGCTTGCTGCGACAGATCAACGAGCTAGAGCCCGTCTTTGCGCAGGCTCATGAGCAACAGGTAATGGCGGGGCTGGAGGAAGGCTTTGGCTTGCATATCGAGTTCGAGAGCTTTCCTAATATTGAGCTAGCTTTTGAATCGTTAGCAGCAGAACGCTCAGGCATAGAATTGCTTAATGTACGAGATGATAGTGAGAATAAAAAGATTTTAGCTGCTGTCTTTGTGCCTGACGGCAAACTGCATATTTTAGAAAACAAAATAACCGCCTACTTGGATAAAGCCAAAGATAGTAGCAAGGGATCACCGAAAAATCAAAAGTTATTGGATGCAATTCAAAGTATACACGTAGCAAGCATCAATTCCCTGTGGACGGATGATCTTGATGCTTTTCCAAAAAGCCCCAAAGAAGCATTCTGGTGGGAGGTATGGTTACCGATACGTAGCGACAGATCTGCGGTGATCGAGCAATTCACAAAACTGGCGGAGGGATTAGAATTCCGGGTCGCCAAAGGGTACATTGAGTTTCCTGAACGCACGATTTTGCTGGTCTATGGCTCGCTGGAACAGATGCAGCGATCTGTGTTGACATTGAACAGTATCGCGGAGCTGCGACGGGCGAAAGAAACCGCCGATTTTTTTGATTCTCTGCCACCGGATGATCAGGGAGATTGGGCAGATGAATTGCTACAGCGAGTGACGGTTCCTCCGGCAGGAGGTATCGTACCGCATGTATGTTTACTCGATACCGGGATCAACGACGCCCATCCGCTGCTGACTCCGGCAATTACGCCAACAGACACCCATACCGTTGATCCGGGATGGGGAAAGAACGACGTCGTTGGACATGGCACCGAAATGGCCGGCCTGGCGTTGCTGGGTAATCTGGCATCAGCTCTAGCTTCTGCAGGTCCCATTCCAGTTTTTCATCGCTTGGAATCTGTAAAGTTGCTGAATCAGAATCATTCAAACGGCGGCAATCCGGCAAACCATGGCTACCTCACGATTCAGGCCGTTAGCCATCCAGAGATCACTGCGCCGACAAGAAAACGTGTTTTCAGCATGGCCGTCACGGCGCGAGATGCCCGTGACAGGGGGCGTCCTTCAGCATGGTCGGCCACTGTGGATCGGCTTGCGGTCGATTATGACAACCAAGGGGAGACTCCGCGCCTGTTCGTTCTCTCTGCTGGGAATGTCGATGATCCTAATGCTTGGACAAACTATCCGTATAGTAACACTACTGACGGTATCCACGATCCGGGGCAAGCTTGGAATGCGTTGACTGTGGGCGCAAATACGGAGTTGATTCATATAACAGAGCCAGATACTGATGATTACCGCCCAATCGCCCCTATAGGGGGCCTTAGTCCTTTTAGCACCACCTCGCAAACGTGGGCACAACATTGGCCACTTAAGCCGGATGTAGTGTTTGAAGGAGGCAATGCCGCCATTACGTCCTTGTATGGAACGCCTTACGCAGAAACCAAAGCAAGTTTAAGCCTGTTATCTACTTGTGCCGAACTCACAAAACGCCTCTTTACGACTACCAATGCAACCAGTGCTGCATCTGCGCTGACAGCCCGTATGGTGGCCCGACTAATGGCGGAGTATCCCAATCTGCGTTTGGAGACGATCCGTGGATTGATAGTTCATTCTGCGGACTGGACACCGGCTATGAGGAAGCAGTTTCTTACCAATCCTACAAGCCCCAGCAAGAGCGATGTTGTCAATCTGACTCGCCATTGCGGTTTCGGACAACCTGATTTGTCTCGGGCTCTATGGAGTGTCGAGAACTCGTTGACGTTGATTTGTGAAGCCGACCTGAAGCCATTCATAAGGGAGGGATCGAAAGAGCCCAAGCTACGAGACATGAACTTGCATCGTCTACCTTGGCCATTGGCGGAGCTGGAGGAATTAGGTGAAATGGAAGTAGAGATGCGGGTTACGCTTTCTTATTTCATAGAGCCGAATCCTTCGGCTCGCGGTATCAAGTCACGCTATCGCTACGAATCTCATGGGCTGCGCTTCGACGTAAAAAGGCCGCACGAGTCTGAGACTGAGTTCCGTGAGCGAATCAACCTTGTTGCCAGGGATGGGGAGGAAAGCAGCGGTACAAGCAGCAGCAACGATCTGAATTGGATGTTGGGGACACGTAATCGTCATAGGGGTAGCCTGCATTCTGATATCTGGAAAGGTCCTGCAGCAGATCTAGCTAGTCGGGGCATGCTGGCTGTGTTTCCGGTGAGCGGCTGGTGGAAAACACGCCCCAAACTTGAACGTTACAATCAACGCGCGAACTATTCTCTACTTATATCTATCCGGGCACCAGAAATCGATGTAGAGCTCTATAATGCGATAGAGAGCCAAATAAAGGTAGCTGTAAAGGTTTAAGGCATCAATTTCCTCTTGACAGACTTTATTTCCAATAATCTGTATTTATTCATAAATAGTCATTATCTTTGGAGCCTTACCGTCGAGTTATATGCCGTACAGATAGGGCGCGCAAAGCACATGATTCCGGAAGGAGACACTTGTTTCTTCCCCAGATGGCAGGGGTTGTCCTTTCCTGGCACCGCTCGAAATGGACGTGGCGTGTATTACCTGTCCGACCGCAAGATTCTCCGTGCGCGGGCCGCGTCCCATAGCCGGGAAGTAGCTATTCTCACACCAATCGGTTGCCAGAGGGGGCATGGCGCAAGGACGTTGCCGCACCCCCCTTCACTCCTGCTCTGACTTGTTATCTTCCATCAGCCCTCTGATAACGCCTCTCTCCGCGTCTCGCTCGCTGGTATCATATTTCCCCTCGCCAGCAGGTTTTTCCCCGGCGAGTGCATTGAGTTCGGACTGAGTGGCTGCCAAGGCTTCCTTCTCTGCGTCTGACACTTCCTCGACAGGCCCCTGCCCATTGGGCGCCTGCTCTTCCGGTTTTTTCTCAATATGGGGGATGGGTAGCGTTCCGCCCGACTCACCCAAAATGGCTTTGTAGTCTTTCCTGGCCCCGGGAATGGAGTCGCTTTTCTCGGGCCACCGAATGGATGCCCGATCGAGCCATTCCGGGTTCTTGAAATAGAGCAGCTGCTGTCCATAGATGGGATGAAAGCCCGCCGCGAATACCAGCATATCGCCCGGGGTCTGGATATTGGCACCTTCCTTTTCCGGTCCCCGCAAGGTCATGACCTCATCCGCCGTCAGCAGTGGGCGGGACTGGTAGCTGAGGCTCGTCGAATAGCCCTTGTTCTGACCGAACAGGGAGCCGTCAAAACTCTGGTTGTCGTTTTCCATGGTCACGGTACGGGTGCCCAGCATGTCGGAGATCCACTTGGCCGTCTCGACCTGGTTGGGCGCGTAGGCCGCCCGGATGTGGCAGTTGCCGATGATGGTCCTGGCCCCGGCCTTGCCGTAGCCATGGCCTTCGTCTTCCAGCTGGGCGATGTCCTGGGTGATGAGATACAGCTTGACGTTGTAGCCTGCGAGGAAGGCGATGCTGTCCAGGAACACATCGAGTTTGCCCAGGCTCGGGAATTCGTCGAGCAGCAGGAGCAGCCGATGCTTTCCCCTGGCAACGATTCGCCCGTCTTTCGCTTCCAGGCGTTCTTCTGCGGTGAACTGGGAGGCGATCTGGTTGAGCACCAAGCGAATAAGGGGCTTGAGCCGGTTCTTGTCTTCCGGACTGGTGACCAGATACAGAGAGACGGGTTGTTCGGCGTCCTGAAGGTCGGCGATGCGAAAGTCCGAATACTCGGTCCACTTCGCGACGATGGGATCCCGGTAGAGGGACAGGAAACTCATCATGGTCGAAATGACGCCCGATTTTTCATTGTCGGCCTTGTTCAGCATCTCCCGCGCGGATTGCGCGATGACCGGATGAACCCTGGAGCACTGGCCGTTGCCGTCCCGCCAGCCATATTGCTCATCCGGGTCATGCTCCGTCTGCATCATGCGCTCAAAGGCTACGTCCACACTTTCCAGCGTGGGATCGTTGAGGTAGGCGGCGACGCCCCGCAGGGTCTTGTCCGGCATGGCGTAGAGCACATGCAGGATGATGGACGTGAGCAAGGCAAAACCGGTTTTCTGCCAGTGATCGTTCAGGCCCTTGCCATCCGGGTCCACAATCATCGTGGCAATGTTCATCACGTCCTTGACTTCATATTGGGTTCCGACACGCACCGCGTCCAGCGGGTTGAAGTGGCAACCTTCTTCGGATACTGATCCCGGTGAAAACTTCAGGATGTGGTGGCCCATGGCCTTGCGATAGCCCGCCGTCAGGTGGAAGTTTTCCCCCTTGATGTCATGCACGACCACCGAGTCCATCCAGCCGTCCAGCAGGGTGGGCAGTACCAGTCCCACGCCCTTGCCCGATCGGGTCGGGGCAAAGACCAGGATGTGTTCCGCCCCGGTGTGCTGGAGTGGGGTGGCCACGCCGTTCTCGACGAAGGCCCCCACATAGCAGACATGGGGGGAGTCGAACCGGTCAAAAACCGTCGGCTCCGGGATCTCCGACAGGCGTTTCTTCTCCCTCTCCGCCCTCCTCTTCCGCCACTCGGCGGCCTCCTTTTTCCGCTTTTCCCGCCGCTCTAGCCAGAGGGCCCATTCGGAATCTCCCTTGAGCCCCTTTGCAGGGTGCAAGCCCTTTGCAGGATGCAAACCCTTCGCAGGGTGCAAGCCAAGCCAGGGGCGCAGGGAGTCCATCACCGTCTTTGGCGGGGGAGCGGGCAGGAGCGCCGCCCGGATCGCGTCACTTTTACCCGCCCAATGCGCTGAACCATGCACAGGATTGTCCAGGACGGCTTTTTGCGCGTCCTTGTGCTTTTTCCCGAGTATCCCCGCCGTGAGCATGCCCAGCACCACGGCCGGCAGACCGGCGTCATAGAACGCCTGATGAATCACCGGATAGTGGATGTTCAGGATCATGGGGCGCAGGAACGGCAAGGGGTCATACAGACGCCAGCCGTAGGGCAATGCGATGTAGGCATGCGCCTTCTGGATGAAATCATCGGTCCACTGGTAGCCAGGAAACACGTCCCTGGCCACATAGGATATGCCTAGCGTGTAACCGAGAACGCCCGCCGCAACACCGGCGAGCGTCGTCTTGAGCCTGCCGCCCCGGGCGAGGCGCTGGACCTTGTAGTCGGCAACGGAGCTGCCAGGGGCGTGGATCTTGTCTGTCATCTCGGCATCCTTACGGGAGAACCGGCCAGGAGTGGGAGTCATCTGATGGTCCGCTGGTTACCGCCTGAGGCGATTTTGCCTGCCACCGAAATTGGGGAAAGGGATTGGTCGGCAGCACCGCGTTACCCTGGTTGCCCCAGGAGACAGTGCGCAATCGGCCGTAAGCGACAGGCTTGCAGCTGGCAAGCTTGCAGCCGGCGGACGTGGGTAATCCAGCGGCACCCAGTATCCGGTTGGCATATTGGGCATCGCCCCGGAGCCGCCCGGAGTTGTACGCTTCAAAGGCGTGGTAGAGTGCTAGTTGACCCCGGTAGCCGCTGGACAGCGCCTGTTGCCAATCCATGTGCAGGATTTCGCCGCCAGCCCGAAGATTGGCGCAGGCATTGAAGGCGTTCTGAGGCGTGAGTCCGAAGGCGGCGAAGTTCCCGGTATCCACCTGGGCCAGCCCCACGTCGACCCGCTGGCCTGCGGCCATGGCGTGCCGCAAATACCGGATGGCCTGAGCCCGACTGCCGGGAATGACCATGCTCCGCGTACTGTTGTTCCACATCGCCAACGGGTTGTCCCCGGACTCCACCCGCACAATGGCGGCCATCGTCGAGGATGCAACCATGGGGGCGCATTCCGCACTGATCTGGGAGAGCAAAATCATCGCGCACTCCGTGACGATGCTGGGCGGATATCTTCCGATTCCAGAATCCGATCGATCAGCGCGGAGACGCTCCATCTGCTTCCCTGAAAGCCTTGCAGTCGTTCCAGCACGTCGGCAGGCAGGGTGATCGACATGGGGCGAAGGTGACGCCCGGGGTGCTGTTTCTCCCGGCGCCGGGCCAGATCCTTCAGGTCCTCATCGGACAGGGAGCGCACTTTCTGTGTCACAATCGCTGTTCGCCTTGCCGGCGAAAGCCCTGCGCAATCGTGCTCTGTCCGGATGATGATGCTTCCGCGCATTTTTCGCTCCTTACCCCTTGGCAGGGCGCAGCCCCTTCGCAGGGTGCAACCCATAGGGATTGAGATTTGGTCCAAGCGCCGGGTCGATCATGGCCGACCCCGTCTGCATGGCCGGGTCGTAGGGGCCAGGGAAGATCATGTCATGCGCCACCACCACCGAGAACAGATAGCCGGTGGGAATGGTAATCGTGGGTGCGATATCGATGTACTTTTCCAGCAGCTGGGATTCGGCTTCCCCAAAGGTCTGTGCCAGTGCTTGCTCGCTGTCCTGAAGTGCCACATTCCCGGACATCTGGCCTGTCACACTGGTCGACGTGGACGGAGAGGCAATCGCCATCCCGGCATCCACGATCGACATCAATAACGCATTCCTGAAGATCAGCCAGGTGTGGTCATTGACCTCCCCGGCGAAGCCCGCGTATCCAGCACCGCCTGCCCCTTCGTATCCCGGCAGGTTCATGGTGGTACCGTTCGGAAACTCGATGCGCGTCCAGGCAACGGCCAGCCGGTTGATGCCCAGGGCCGTCTGTGTGTCATAGGTGCCCACCAATTTGGCGCCGGCAGGGATCAGGAGCGTTGCCCCATTCACGGACGAATAGACGTTCTGGCTGACCACCGCCGTGATCTCTCCCGGCAGATAGCTCTTGATGCCCGTCTGCAAAACGGCGGGAATGACCGATCCGGAAAGAATCTCGTAGGGGCTCGTCTCCCGGGTCACCAGGGGCGGCGGGGTCTTTTTCTTTGTTTTCTTCGCCGCCATCTGCTCCGCGTCCGGCAGGGCCGTAGGGAGCACTGCCGGGGCCTGCGCGGATGGCGTTGACTCCGGCGTTTTCCAGGCAAGGCCCTCACCGGCTCCGCTCCCCACGCTTCCCGTACCCAGGGCGGACGCGAAGGCGGCGTCCTGCGTTGCGTAGGGATTCTTTGTGGGCGCTGTGGACGCTGGAGCCTTCGCTGGATGAGACTGCTCAGCATCACTGTTCGTGGCCGCAGTTGCCGACGCGTCCGACGCCCCTCCAGGCGTAGTGGGCTGGTGGACCTGCTTCCGGTGCGCAGGGGCGACCGGTGCGCCAGTCCCGCTCGCTGGCTGGATGGTTTTGGCCTGCACCTGCGGCCTGGTGTGCCCGAATATCGGGTGATTTTGCAGATACTCATAGCCGCCATAGGCGCCCAGTCCGACCACCGCAGCTGCGATATAGAGTGGCGTCCGTTTGATGCGCGTCGCCATCCGGTCCCTGTCGGGCTTGACCTCGATCCCGGGCTGACTGGCTTGTGGGCCTGGTTGCCTGCCAGGGCCAGGCTGCCCGCCAGGGCCTTTGCGGCTATCCACGGCGGGCTGTTGTCCCGCCGGGAGCAGCCCTTTCTTTTTCTGGAGCAAATCGGAGAAAAATTCTTTGCCGCTTTTCATGGCTACGCTCCTGCCTCGTTCGTGAGGCGAATTTCGGCCAGGTGATTCCAGTTGCCCGTGAGCAGATCGATACGGTAGGGGACGGCCCCCACGGCCAGCGTGTGTCCTTCCATGCGGTAGCCCACCAGCAAGGATTTGCCAGCCTGGTTGCGCACCAGAACCATCGGGGGTTTCCCTGTGGGCAGGCGGATATAGGTCATCCTGTCCTTGATGTCGCTGACCACGCTGATCGGCTGGACAGGCTTGCAGTCGCCCGTGAAACACTGCATTTTCCAGTCGAGATCGGCATGTATGGCATTTACATGTGGAGCATTGGCATGCGCAGCATGGGCGATGGGCGTGGCCTGCCTGTACTGGTTGCGTATACCCGCTTCCCTGGATTGGGGGATAACGTGAGGGACGCGATAGAAGGACAGAACCGGCGTGAACCGGGAGGTACCGCTGACCAGGCCCACGGTGTACGTCAACGGGTAACCGTGAGGGCTGGTCGCGACGATCTGGATACTGCCTTTGAGTCCGGCAAAGCGGGGCATAATTTCCAGAATGGGATGCCTGCCGGCTGCGGTCTCCTTCACGACCCACTCGGCGCGCGGGGCGCCGACCAGGGAGACCGGCTTGACGCCCTTCCCCAGAATGACCACGGAGAAATTGCCAGGGGCGGTCTGAAGCACCGGCAGGACTTGCCCCAGTGGCACGATGACCTCTCCGCCCGGGCGCGTGAATACGGGGAGCTGCGAGAGCGTGCCCAGGGCAAAGGCCCGCACCGATTGTTGCTCCACCGCCCGGATGGGTTCGCCATAGTGGATATTCAGACTGTGCCGAAAAATCTGGGCGGTGTTCACCGTTCCGGCAATTGGCGCGGACTGTCCGGCAACTCCCGGGGCCTTCACCGTGGATGCCATGGAAGCAGGCACACTTGCTGTCATGGCAATCGTGGCCATCACCAATACAGACCGTTTTTTCATCGTTTTTGCCCCGTAGCGCATGTTACCTCTCCTCCTGCTGGATGGTGACCACCTCAGAACCCAGCCGTAACAGGATCTCGGCAGGAACTGAATCGACAACATAGGTGTTGCCCCGGATCTGGGTATTGACTCCGATCAGGTGTCCGCTGGCATTGCGGGCTTGCAGGATGGGAAAGCCTCCGTGGCTCGCCAGCCCCTGGGGCATGTCGATGAAGGTATGGGTCCCATCGTCATACACGCGCAATGGACGGATCGGCTTGCAGTCGCTGGAACGGAACCATCCGCCGCCACCGCAATGAATGGACCAGCGAAGATTGACGTGATTGAGACGGATATTGGGCAAAGGCAGTACATTGCCTTTAGGGTCGGCAACCGACGGATCCGTTGGCGCGTTGTCTGCCGTCTGCAAGGCTGCCGCCTGCGAGCCTGCTGACGGCAAGTCTGTTTTCCAGGAACGGACCTCGCCCCCGCTATCCTCGATCTTCAGGGCGGGAATGTAGCGCACTGCGTCACTGACCAGACGGATTTCATAGTTGATGGGCCTCCCCTGGTCGGTTGCGGCTACCACGATGTTTTGGTGGAGACCCTTGAATTTCGGGCTCAGGAAGATTTCCGGCTGTTTCCCAACCAGCGCCTGCTGCACATTCCATTCCGACTTGCTGATGCCAACGGTCGTCACGGGCCTGACCCCGTCGGGCAGCTCGATGATGCAGGTGTGCAGCGGCGAGCAAACCAGCACGGGCCGACCGGCCAGGCTGTCGACGGTTCCGTTCGTGCCGCCGACCACGGGAAGGGTGTTATCCATTGCCTGGGACGCCGTCAGCGACTGACGGGCCAACGCTCTGGTTGCAGCACTTTCTGGACCCTCGGGCGGCGTGGCGATGGACTGTTGCCACACCTGTACCGCCGCTATCCGCTCGGCGGCCTCCGGGGAGATGGCCGGGACCTTCTGGCCCGCAGATGTGGTGCCGCCAGATGCGGATGATGTCGTGGACGGATGGGCGAAACCGGTTTTCGCCCCTGCAGGCTGTATTGGCGGTTTTCCCTGCTGCGAACTGAGCGGGTTCACCGCAGGAAGCCCAGTATTCACGCCGGCCAGCGCCAATCCAGGAAGGACGGCAAGCCCCAAAGAAAGCCATGTTCGATTTATCATCTCATCTTCTCCTTACACCTGGGGACTGAATGCAAAGTGCGTGATGTAGATGCCGAATGGATTGCCTTTCAGGACATTGGGGTTGTTCGATGGCGGGACCGTCGCGTAAGTGACCGTGCCTTGCCAGTTCTGCTCGCCATCCACGCCGCCATGCGGGCCATAGCGCTTTACCAGGAAATCGACGATGTACGAGCCACCCTTGCCCGTTACCTGCCCAACGGGAACGGCGCTCTGGATCGTGACTGTGTTGCCTTGCGTCTTGTTGGAATAGGCCGCGTAGGGATTGTGCTGCGCATAGAAGGCGTCCAGCGAGGATTCCGCGCTCGATGCGATGTAATGATAGGACTCGTCAATGAAGTGCTTCTGCACAAACTTGTCCGGGCTGCGCGTGAAAGCGAGCCAGGTAAAGCGGGAAACGATGTGCTGCACTACCGGCTGGGCAAAAGAGCCGGCCCGCACGGCCTGCGCCAGTTCCACAGCCTTGCCCAGTTTGTCCACTTCGACGACATAGGGCACCACATGGACACGGTCTGCCTCATACACCATGCCCGCCCCAAACAGGGCGGCAATGCCGATAGCCGACAGGGCAGCAATGCGCCAGTTTCTCGCCTGCGCGATGTAGGAGCCGTAGCGCTCAAGCCATTCCTGGCGGGCAGCCAGATAATCGGGATTGCTCGACATGAAAATACCCTCTCAGATGGTTCCTGAGAGGGTATAGATCGAGGGTTGAGGGGATAACCGGCATGAGGCTACGTCACCTTATGCGAGTCTTCAAATGTTTTCCTCTGCTGGATAACCGCAATCCATCTACTGGCGACTATCAAGGCTCAACGACGGCTGGGCAGCGGAAGCTATCCATTGCTTACGTTGGAGAGTGGGTACAATACTCGGCTACTGCTGATGACGTGGTCGAGCTACATCGGCTTCCAGAAGCATGCGCACGTAGCGGGTGTAGGGCACGCCCTTGGCTTTGGCTTTGGCCTTCACGGCTTCCAGCAATGCTTCGGGTAACCGCATGTTCAGGGCGGCGTCTTTCGGCGCGATTTCGAAGCGCATTGGCTGGAACTGCCGGAAGTCGAGGTCGGACA
>Ga0172382_10010616_pt1 | contig 12318 bp, 15 predicted proteins | sample Leawel138RmetaG_FD_122245 | JGI IMG/M metagenome (GOLD analysis project Ga0172382, IMG submission 122245) | Leachate microbial communities from a municipal landfill in Southern Ontario, Canada - Leachate well 138R metaG | ecosystem: Engineered > Solid waste > Landfill > Unclassified | place...
AGGCCGGCGTGCGCGAGGTGACGCTGCTCGGCCAGAACGTCAACGCCTGGCACGGCGAGGGGCCCGACGGCTCCGAATGGGGGCTGGGGCAGCTTCTCTTCCGGCTGGCCGAGGTGCCGGGCATCGCCCGCCTGCGCTACACCACCAGCCACCCGCGCGACATGGACGACGCGCTGATCGCCGCCCATCGCGACCTTCCCATGCTGATGCCTTATCTGCACCTGCCGGTGCAGGCGGGTTCCGACCGCATCCTCAAGGCGATGAACCGCCGCCACACGGCCGACGACTATCTGCGCCTGATCGGGCGCATCCGCGCCGCCAGGCCCGACATCGCCATGTCGGGCGACTTCATCGTCGGCTTCCCCGGCGAGGCCGACGCGGATTTCGAAGCCACCATGCGCATCGTGCGCGAGGTCGGCTATGCGCAGGCCTTCTCGTTCAAATATTCGGCCCGTCCGGGAACGCCGGGGGCCGACATGCCGTTGCATGTCGAGGAGCACGTGAAGGACGAGAGGTTGCAGGCGTTGCAGGCATTGCTGGGCGAGCAGCAGGCGGCCTTCGCGGCGAGCCGGGTCGGCACGACGATGGACGTGCTGATCGAGAAGCCCGGGCGGCGTCCCGGCCAGATCGTCGGCCGCTCGCCCTGGCTCCAGCCGGTGATCGTTGATGAAACGGCCGGGGAAATCGGCGACATTGTCAGGGTGCGAATCACGAAGACGGGTCCGGCCAGCCTCTTTTCCGAGCCGGCCTGAGGAGGGCGAAGTCCTGAAAAGGAGAGACGCTTGAGCGCCGAAACAGGCCTGAAAGCCGCCGCGCCTTCGGGGGCGTCGGACATCGCGCATATCGTCCTGACCTTCGACAACAACAAATATGCGAGCGCGCTCTACGGCCAGTTCGACGAGAACCTCGCCCGCATCGAGAAAAAGCTCGGCCTCGACCTCCGCTCCAAGGGCAACCAGCTCTCGATCAGCGGCGACCCCGTCGCGGCCGAGCAGGCGCGGCGCGCGCTCGACTATCTCTACGGCCTGCTCCAGAAGGGCCACGAGTTGTCGCAGTCGGAAGTCGACGGCGCGATCCGCATGGCGGTCGCGGCCGACGACCAGCTGACGCTCCCGACCATGGAGCGCAAGGGCAAGGTCGCGGCGGCGCAGATCACGACGCGCAAGCGCACCATCTATGCCCGCTCCGCCAACCAGGACGCCTATATGCGCGCGCTGGAGCGTGCCGAGCTGGTGTTCGGCATCGGCCCGGCCGGCACCGGCAAGACCTATCTCGCCGTCGCCCACGCGGCGATGATGCTCGAGCGCGGCATGGTCGAGCGCATCGTGTTGTCGCGCCCGGCGGTCGAGGCCGGCGAGCGGCTCGGCTTCCTGCCCGGCGACATGAAGGAGAAGGTCGATCCTTACTTGCGCCCGCTCTACGACGCGCTCTACGACATGATCCCGGCCGACAAGGTCGAGCGCGCCATCGCGGCCGAGGTGATCGAGATCGCGCCGCTCGCCTTCATGCGCGGGCGCACGCTGCGCAACGCCGCCATCATCCTCGACGAAGCCCAGAACACCACGCCGATGCAGATGAAGATGTTCCTGACCCGCCTCGGCGAGGGCGGGCGCATGATCGTCACCGGCGACCCGTCGCAGATCGACCTGCCGCCCAACACCCGCTCCGGTCTGATCGAGGCGTTGCAGGTGCTGCATGGCGTGCCCGGCATCGTCACCGTGCGCTTCGGCGACGCCGACGTCGTGCGCCATCCGCTGGTGGCCGAGATCGTCCGCGCCTACGACCGCCATGCCGGCGAGGTTGCCCATCGCGAAAGCGACGCGCCCTGATGGAGATCGACATCGCCGTCGAGGCCGGCGGCTGGGCCGATGAGGACGCCCTGCATGCCCTTGCCGCGCGCGCGACCGACGCGGTGTTCGCCGAACTGGCGCAGGCGGTGCCGGAGGGCGCCGAGCTTTCGCTGCTGTTCACCGACGACGCCCATATTCGAGAGCTGAACCGCGACTGGCGCGGCAAGGACAAGCCGACCAACGTGCTCTCCTTCCCCGCCTTCCCGACCAGGCCGGGCGACGCGGTGCCGCCGATGCTGGGCGATATCGCGCTCGCCTTCGAGACCGTGACCGCCGAGGCGGCACTGGAAGAAAAGCCCTTCGATCACCATCTTACCCATCTGATCGTGCACGGCCTCCTCCACCTTCTCGGCCACGACCACGAGGACGAGGCGGAAGCCGAGGCGATGGAGGCGCTGGAACGCGCCGCGCTGGCAAGGCTTGCCATTCCCGATCCGTATGGGTAACAGAAAAACGGTCCAACGATCTGGACCCGCGACTTGGAAACGATGAACGAGAACGCACATTCAGCCGCGCTTGCCGAGCAGGGCGGCGAACAGGGTTCCGGCCAGTCTTCTGGCCAGCCGTCCGGCCAATCGGGCGGCCAGTCGGCCGAGCCCCCAAGTACGACCGCCGGAAGAGCCGGCGCCCGCCCGACCTTCTTCGACCGCATCAAGGCGCGCCTGAAGCCGCGCAACGGCTCCTCGCTGCGCGAGGATCTTGCCGACGCGCTTTCCGACCGCACGGCCGAAACCCCCGAATTCTCCGCCGGCGAGCGGGCGATGCTCAACAACATCCTGCGCCTGCGCGAATTGCGGGTCGAGGACGTGATGGTGCCGCGCGCCGACATCGAGGCCATCGACCTGTCGACCACGCTCGGCGATCTCCTGACCCTGTTCGAGGAGTCGGGCCGCTCGCGCATGCCGGTCTATCACGAGACGCTGGACGACCCGCGCGGCATGGTCCACATCCGCGACATCGTCGCCTACATCACCCGCGTCGCCAAGCAGAAGCGCGGCCGCGGCGCGAAGAAGCCCGTGCCCGGCGCCGGCCCGCTCGACCTCGCCAATGTCGATCTCTCCAGGCCCGTGGGCGATCTGTCCATGGTGCGGCCGATCCTGTTCGTGCCGCCGTCGATGCTGGCTTCCGACCTGATGGCGCGCATGCAGGCCGAGCGGCTGCAGATGGCGCTGGTGATCGACGAATATGGCGGCACCGACGGGCTGGTCTCGCTGGAGGACATCGTCGAGATGGTGGTCGGCGACATCGAGGACGAGCATGACGACGACGAGGCGTTGATCACCCGCACGGGCGACGGCGTGTTCGTGGTCGATGCCAAGGCCGAGATCGAGGACGTGGCCGAGGCCATCGGCGAGGCATTCGCGGCCGGCGAGCATGCCGAGGACGTCGACACCATCGGCGGCATGATCTTCAACACGTTGGGCCGCGTGCCGGTGCGCGGCGAGGTGGTGCAGCCGATCCCCGGCTTCGAGTTCCACGTGCTCGACGCCGATCCGCGCCGGGTCAAGCGCGTGCGCATCGTCCAGGCGGGCGAGCGCCGCCGGCGCCCCGCGCGCGGCGAGGACGCGCACCCATCCGCCGGGAAGCCGGCCGGAGACGCCGCCGCTTGAACCCGTTTCGCCGGCAGGACTTGTCCTAGCTCAAACCGCCGTGCAGGATTTCGTGCTTTCCTATGGGAAGGACGTTTCTGTGCCAGCCGGGGAGACCGAACACATGTACAAGCACATTCTCATCGCCACCGACGGATCGGAGCTTGCCGCCAAGGGCGTGGAGCACGGCATGGCGCTCGCCGGGCCGCTCGGCGCCAGGGTCACGGTGCTGACGGTGACCGAGCCGCTGAAGTCGCGCGCCGCGCAGGCGGCCATCGCCGGCGGCGTGCGCGATCCGGTGGCGCGCTACGACCAGGCCATCGACGAGACGATGAAGGAGCGTTTCGCCGAGATCGAGAAGCGCGCCGAGACCCATGGCGTCAAGGTCGACCTGATCCACGAGATCGACGAGTATCCGGCCGAGGCGATCGTGCGCTCGGCCAAGCTCCACGACTGCGACCTGATCGTCATGTCCTCGCACGGAAGGCGCGGCGCGCGCCGCCTCATCCTCGGCAGCCAGACCGCCGAGGTGGTGACCCACACCACGATCCCCGTCCTCGTCATCCGCTGAGCGGAAACGAAAAAGGGGTCGGCGTCACGCCGGCCCCCGAATCCCCTTTGACATGGGCGTTTCGGACGGTTTGGCTTGCGGGAAAAGCCGTCATGAGGGATTCTGCGCGCCGCGAAGGCATGGGAAGCGCATCGCCGGTGCGTCTATTCAGCAAGGAACGCATGTGGCATCGCTCATAGTGCTTGTTTTGCCGATCTTTCTGGTCATTTTTCTGGGAAAAATCACGCAACTGACATTGGTGCAAAGTCCCGATGTATGGGACGGCATCAACAGGATCGCCTATTGGGTGCTGTTCCCGGCCTTCCTGTTCGTCGAGACCTCCAAGCTCGATCTCGCAAGCCCGGACATCCTCGACTACTCCTTCTCCCTGATAGCCGGGTTCGTCGCCGCCATGGGGTTTGCCTATGTTGCCGGGAGGCTGGCGAAAATCGAAAGTCCCGCGCTGACCTCGATCATCCAGGGGGCCGGGAGGCACAACACCTTCATCGGGCTCGCCGTCGCCGGCGAGCTCTTCGGGGCGACCGGATCGACGATCGGGACCGTCGCCACGGCATCGCTCGTGCCGCTCTCCAACGTCGTGGTGGTCGTCATTCTGGCGTCGATGCTGCGCAGGGCGACGGGAAGACGCAGGATCGTTCAGGATATCCTGCGCAATCCGATCATCCTCTCCATCGCGGCGGGATTGGCCTTCAGCCTGCTTGAGATCGAAAGGGAGTTCATCCTCTATGAGTTTGCCGGGATGCTCGGACGGGCGACGCTGCCGATCCTGCTTCTGGTGATCGGCGCGAACCTGCGCATCGGCGGACTCGGAGGGGCCGTCCCGCTGGTCGTCCTGTCGGTCGCGGCAAAGATGCTCGTCTTTCCGCTCGTCACCTTTCTGGCGTGCCGCCATGCCGGCGTCTCCGCCGATATGACCACGATCGCGGTGATCTTCGCGACCTGCCCGACCTCGCCGGCCGGCTTTCCTCTGGCAAAGCAGATGGGCGGAGACGCGCCGCTCATGGCCACGATCATCTCGATCCAGACCGCGCTCGCCGTGCTGGCCATCCCCCTCGCCATCCTCGCCGTGCAGGCGCTGGCATGAGGCCGGCGATATGCCGGTCCCTTTTCGCGATATGGCCGAGTGTCAGTCCTTGTAGGTCTCGCCGGGATAGGCGCCCCAGATCTGGGTCTGGCTCAGCCAGCCCCTGTGGCCGGAGAATTCCATCTCGCACCACTGGCCGTTGCAGGTCCTGATCGTGCCGATGACGCCGGGCTCCAGCCGCGCGACGATGCGCGAGGCGGTGTCGGGATCGGCGCGCAGCAGCAGCTCGGTCTCCTTGCCGCGCTGCCAGGGCGCTGCGATCGCCGTGCGCCGGCCGGAAAGCAGCGACTGGTTGATCCAGCCCTCCGCGCCCTCGGCGTCGCGCACGCGGCGCCAGTTGTCGTATTCCTGGATGATCTCCATCGGCACGCCGGCCTTCATGTAGCGCCAGTCGACCGGATAGTTCAGCCCCGGCCCGATGCGCAGATTGACCTTGCTCGACTTCAGGCTGACGAAGCGCGGCAGCGGCAGGCCGCTCGGGCCGACGGCCGCGGTTTGCGCGAGTGCGGGCAGGCCGGCCGGCGCGAGCATGGCCAGCGCGGCCCCGAACAGGGCTGCGATCGCTGTGCGAGAAGGCATCTTTCCCAATTCCGTGCGGTCCGTGATACGCGGCCTTGCGGGGCGCTCCCCGCCCGGCCTTTTCCTTTGTCATCGGCGGGTCGGCTTGATAGAGAAGGATCGAAGCCCGATCCGGCCGACGCCGTTTCCAAGTTTCGCCGCTCTTGGTTAAAGAGGTCTCAACAGGACCCGGATTCGAGGAAGCAATGACCGGCAGGAAAAAGCCTCTCGTCGTCATCACCCGCAAGCTGCCGGACGCGATCGAGACGCGCATGCGCGAGCTTTTCGACGCGCGGCTGAATGTCGAGGACAGGCCCCTGACCCAGCCCGAGCTGGTGGCGGCCATGCGCCAGGCCGACGTGCTCGTTCCCACCGTCACCGACCGCATCGACGAAGCGGTCATCGCCCAGGCCGGGCCGAACCTCAAGCTGATCGCCAATTTCGGCAACGGCGTCGACAAGATCGACATCGCCGCCGCCGCGGCGAAGGGCATCGTCGTCACCAACACGCCGAACGTCCTGACCGAGGACACCGCCGACATGACCATGGCGCTGATGCTGGCCGTGCCGCGCCGGCTGACCGAGGGCGCGGCGCTGCTGGGCGACGGCGGCAAATGGGCCGGCTGGTCGCCGACGTGGATGCTCGGCCGCCGCATCTGGGGCAAGCGGCTCGGCATCGTCGGCATGGGTCGCATCGGCACGGCGGTCGCCCGCCGGGCCAAGGCGTTCGGCCTGTCGATCCACTATCACAACCGCAGGCGCGTCGCCCCGGCCACCGAGGACGAGCTGGAGGCGACCTGGTGGGAAAGCCTCGACCAGATGCTCGCCCGCATGGACATCATCTCGGTCAACTGCCCGTCGACGCCGGCGACCTTCCATCTCCTGTCGGCGCGGCGGCTGGCCCTGCTGCAACCCACTGCCTATCTGGTCAACACCGCCCGCGGCGACATCATCGACGAGGACGCGCTGGTCAGGATGCTGGAGGGCGGCAAGCTCGCCGGCGCCGGCCTCGACGTGTTCGAGCACGAGCCGGCCGTGAACCCGAAGCTCGTCAAGCTGGCGGCGAAGGGCAAGGTCGTCATCCTGCCGCATATGGGCTCGGCCACCATCGAGGGCCGCATCGACATGGGCGAGAAGGTCATCATCAACATCCGCACCTTCTTCGACGGCCACCGCCCGCCCGACCGCGTGCTGCCGCTGCGCGCCTGACCGTCGCCGTCCCTGTTTGATCCCGATCAGGGACCGGGCCGCGCGCTTGTGTATCATGAGGCCGTTTTCAGCCGCCACGAACCGCCGAAGCGAGGAACGCATGTACAAGGATATCCTCCTCATCCTCCCCTCCCCGCAGGAGGGCAACGTGAAGGCCGCGCTCGGGCGCGGGCTGGACATCGCCCGGCTGATGGAGGCGCATGTCAGCGGCCTCGTCATCGAGCGCGCCGTGCCGCTGCCGGTCTCCCGGCGGCCCTACACCGCGGTGCTGGAGCAGGAGTTGGCCGCGCGCCAGGCCGAGGCCCACGAGCGCGCCAATGGCGAGCTCGCCGCCTTCGAGGAGGAAGCCCGCCGCGCCGGCCTCGCGCATGAGGGGCGGCTGATCACCGTCTCCGAAGGCACCTACGATCCGGTGGTCGAGCGCGCCCGTCTGCGCAGCCTCGTCGTCGCGCCCTTCGTCGAGCGCGACGCCGCCCATTCCGACCTGCTTCAGTCGCTGATCTTCGGGGCCGGGCGGCCGGTGCTGGTGCTGCCCGACAATGACGAGGCGGCGTTCCGCCCGTCGCGCGTCGTCGTCGCCTGGGACGCCGAGCGCGCCGCCGCCCGCGCCGTCGCCGACGCCATGCCGTTCCTGCGCCACGCCAAGGAGGTGCGCATCGTCACCGTGCTTTCCGACAAGGACACCGCCACCGGCGCCACCGGGCCGGAACTCGTCGCGCATCTGGCGCGCTGCGGCGCCCACGCCACGCTGCACCAGGTCGAGCGCGGCCGCCGTCAGGTCGGCGAGGTGCTGGCCCAGGAAGCCGAAAACGCCGACCTGCTGGTCATGGGCGCCTTCGGCCATTCGCGCATCCGCGACTTCTTCCTCGGCGGCGCGACGCGGCACATGCTGGCCAGGCTCGCCCGGCCGACGCTGTTCTCGCATTAAGATCGGCTGCCCTACCGGGTGGTAGATGGTGGCCGCCGCTGCCGGAAGGCGAAGACCACGCCTTCCCTGCAATGAGAAAATTATCGCGGCCGCTGTTGCCCGGGAGAGACAGACAGGTCCCGAAAACAGGCGTACTGTTCCAGTCCTTCCGATGAAGAAGGGACAGGCAACATGATTAGAATCACCGCTTTACTCGCGGGCGCCGCCTTCGCCGCAACCGCGACATCCGCCATCGCCGCCGACGCGATCATTCCTTACGAGCCGGCACCCGCTCCGATTTCCACTGTCTACGACTGGTCCGGCTTCTATGTCGGCGGCCAGCTCGGCTATGTCTGGACGGAACTGGAGTTGCCGGCCGGCTTCGGCACCGAGGACTTCAACGGCTTCACGGCCGGCGTCCACGCCGGTGCGAACTGGCAGAACGGCAATATCGTCTTCGGTGTCGAGGGCGACATCAACTACACGTGGAACGAGAACGACTACCTCGGCGGTGCCGCAGAGGCCGGAACGGATTGGGCCGGGTCGCTGCGCGGCCGCGTCGGCTATGCCTGGGACCGCACGCTGCTCTACGGCACGGCCGGCATCGCCTTCACCAACGGCTATATCGAAGGGCCGGGCATCGACGAGTCCGAAACCCTCGTCGGCTGGACCGCCGGCGTCGGCGTTGAGCACGCCTTTACGGACAACTGGTCCGCCCGCATCGAATATCGCTATTCCGACTATGGCGGCGACGATTTCGGCCTCGGCTTCGGCGACATCGACGTAACCGAGCATGCGGTTCGCATCGGCGTCAGCTACAAGTTCTGATCCGATCGCAATGAATTGGAAAGGGCCGGCTTCGTGCCGGCCTTTCTCGTTCAGGCCGCGCGGTCGGGCGCCCTATCGGGCGGTATAGCCGCCATCGACCAGGTGGTAGCTGCCGGTGATGAAGCTGGCCCTGTCGGAAAGCAGGAAGCAGGTCAGCGCCGACACCTCCTCCGAAGTGCCGAGCCGGCCCGCCGGATGCAGCCCGGCGAGCTGGCCGAGCGTTTCCTCGTCGAGATTCTTCGACAGGAGCGGCGTGTCGATGAAGGCCGGGCCGACCGCGTTCACGCGCACGCCCTTCTGCGCATATTCGATCGCCGCGGTCCTGGTCAGGCCGATCAGCCCGTGCTTGGCCGTGACATAGGCCGAGGAGCCGGCCCAGCCGACCGAGCCGAGGATCGACGACAGGTTGACGATCGCGCCGCCGCCGGACTCCAGCATCGCCGCGATCTGGTACTTCATGCCGTAGAATACGCCGTTCAGGTTGATGTCGATCACCCGCTTCCAGTCGTCGAGCGGATAGTCGGCGGTCGCCTCGTTCGGCCCGCCGATGCCGGCATTGTTGACGGCGAGGTGAAGGCCGCCGCCGGTCTCGACCGCGAATTTCACCAGCCGTTCGGCCGCCTCGGGATCGGCGACGTCGACCTCGATGGCGTCGGCGCGGCCGCCGTCGCCGCGAATCTCGCTCGCCACGTCCTGCGCGGCGGCCAGGTCGATGTCGGCGGCGATGACGACGGCGCCGCGCTCGGCCAGTTCGCGCGCGATCGCGGCGCCTATGCCGGAGCCGGCGCCGGTGACGATCGCGACCTTGTCCTGGAAGTCGTTCATGACTGTTACTCCTTCAATCGGCGCGCGATAGCAGCCGATTAATGCGAGAGCATGACAGGCAGCGACAACGCCTTCAGCACGCCCTCGGTTGCGCCGCCGATGACGAAATCGCGCACCCGCGAATGGCCGTAGCCGCCCATCACCAGCAGGCCACAGCCGCGCTTGCGCGCGCCTTCCTGCAAGGTGGCGGCGACGGCCGCGCCCATGCCGTGCAGCACGACCGCCGTGGCATCGACGCCGCTTCTGCGCAGGGAGTCCGCCAGCCGCTCGCCGTCCTCGACGTTGAGCTTCTTCTCGTCGGCGACGGTCAGCACGCTGACCTTTCCGGCGCGGGCGAGGAAGGGGCGCGCGTCGGCCGCCGCGCGCGCCGCCACCCGGCTGCCGTCCCAGGCGATGGCGACATGGTCGAAGGCGTTCGCGTCGAACGTCTCCGGCATCAGCACGACCGGGCGACCCGAGCCGAACACGGCCGACTCGGCGGTCGCGCGCGAGGTCGGGTTGCCGGCCTCGAGGCCGACGACGACGAGGTCGTGATAGCGCCCATGCAGCGCCGCCGTCGCCGCCAGAAGCGGCTGCGTCTCGGTGATCGTGTCCGCGCTGACGGAAACGCCGGCCGCCTTCGCCGCCGCCTCGACCGCCGCGATCAGCCGCTCGCCATGCTTGCGGCTCGTGGTCTCGGCCTGCCGGATCATGTCCGGCACGTCGAGCAGGAAGCGCGACAGCGCGTTCGAGACCGGCGGGATCGTCACATTGACCGCGAGCACGTTCAGCTCTGCGCCTAGAAGCGCGGCGACCGCCGCCGCGTTGGCGGCGACCGTCTCGCTGTTTGGGTCGGTATAGGTGACGAGGGGAAGCAGGATCTGCGTTTTCACGAAACTCTCCCTGGAGCGAGTGCGCCGCCTATGGCTGGAGGCTGGCGATGTAGTCGAGGATCGCCGCGAGCTGCTCCGGCGTCGCCGTGAACTCCGGCATGTCGGGGTGGCCGGTGGCGATGCCGACCGCGAAGGATTCCTCCAGCGCGTCGATGGGATAGCGTTCCCACAGGGTGCGGAAGGGCGGCGCTTCCGCGTGCCGGCTCTCGTCGCCCGGGCCGACGCCGTGGCAGGCGGCGCAATTGGCCTCGACCAGCGCCTTGCCATAGGCGAGGACGGGGTCGGTCTCCTGCGCCGCCGCGGGCAGGGCGAAGGCGGCAAACGCCGCGGCGGCCATGAAATGGCGCATCTTCGGCATCGTGCCCTTTCAGGCCGCCACGGTGGTGGCGGCGATGTCCTGCGCCGCCGCCTCGGCCTGTTCGCGGATCGCGGTCGCGGCTTCTTCGGCGATCTCGGGGGCCAGCGCGGCGAGCCGCCCGGCCTCGTCCATCCAGTCCATCGTCGCATTCTGCATGTAGGCGGCGACGATGTCGAATGCGTCCTTGAATTCCTCGTCGGCGACGAGGTCGTCGAGGAACTGCGCCGCCGCGTCGCCGCGCCGGGCGAGGAAGGACAGCGCCTCGGCCTGCCAGCGCAGCGCCGCCTTCATGGAGTGCGCCTGCATCTTCATGCCGACGGCGAAGGCCTTGCGGCTTTCGCCGAGCGCGAATGCCTCGGGCCAGGCGGGCACCATCGGCAGGATGTTGGGGGCAAGGCTATTGGGGGTGGGGTCGGTCCGGCGTGACATCGCGAACTCCTCGGGCGAGGTCGAAGATCGGGGCTCATGATCCAGCATAGGGCATCCGCGCGTCGTGACATTGATCCTTGTCAATGACGGCGCGGGAGGCTGAAATAGCCATGGATGCCGAACGACAACGGAGAACGACATGACCGCATTGAAAGACCTGACGCCGCAATTCCGGCATGTCCGCCTGCTGCTGGCGCGCGGCAAGGGCCATCCCACGGGCGACCGCGAGGAGGGTTACGACCTGCTCGTGCCGCTCGACGGCGAGGGCCGGCTCGATGCGGCCGAATGGAAGACGCACCAGACCCATTGCCGCGTCCGCCACTTCAGGGCCGGCGAGGACGACCGCATCGGCCGGCTGCGCCGCAAGCCGGGCGGACAATGGTATTTCGACTATGTCGAGGGCGACGACGGCGACGACGAGATCGGCTTCCGCTTCGGCGAGGAGCGTTTCGTCACCGGCGAATATGTCTCGGTCGGCAAGGACGAGGGGCAGAACACCTATCAGGTCGCCCGCGTCGAGAAGCCCTGAATCCTCAGGCCGGGCTTCGGCCCGGAAGCAGCGCCGAGACGCCGACGCCGACCCAGCCGAGGATCGCCAGCGTGCCGCCCGTCGGCGCGGCCATGGGAAACAGCCTCTCGCCGAGAAGGTCGCGCATGACGAGGTCGCCGGCGAAGAGGGCGACGCCGGCGAGCATGACGCACGCAGCCGCGGCGACGGTGCGGCCGCGCCCCGCGAGGCCGATCGCCAGCAGCGCCGGCGCATGCGCCAGCATGAAGGCGGCGGCCGTGCCGAGATTGTCGCCGCCGGCATGGGCGGCGGCCGCCAGCAGGGCGACGCCGGCCGCGCCGAGAAGGCCGGCCGCGAGGACGAGAAGACGCTGCATCTGTGGGCAACTCCGGTCGGGTTCGTTTCAGGATGCCGATAGCACGTCCGGCCGTTTCGCGGGAGCCGGCGAAACGCGGCCCTTCGCGCTTTCTGCCAAATCGCGGCACGGGCCGGCTTGCGCCGCAAATCCCCGGTTCTTATATACGCGCCGAAGTCGCGGCATGACCGGGCACGGCCATGGGCGCGACCCAATCGGAAAGTTGAGGGGCCGTCGCCCGGAACGCCTTAATGGGTCCATGGACGGCCTGCCAGAAGGAGAGAATGAACATGGCCAAAGTGATCGGTATCGACCTCGGTACGACCAATTCCTGCGTCGCCGTCATGGACGGCAAGGACGCCAAGGTCATCGAGAA
>Ga0172382_10010617_pt1 | contig 12318 bp, 9 predicted proteins | sample Leawel138RmetaG_FD_122245 | JGI IMG/M metagenome (GOLD analysis project Ga0172382, IMG submission 122245) | Leachate microbial communities from a municipal landfill in Southern Ontario, Canada - Leachate well 138R metaG | ecosystem: Engineered > Solid waste > Landfill > Unclassified | place...
CAATGTCGTTTAGTTAAGGGATTCGATTCGCCCCCTTGCTAACAGCGTGATAAAAAAGGTTCTTTGACATTTTGGGATTAGCTGGAAAATCGTTATATTTGCACTATAAATAAAGGGGGTTTCCCTTCTCCAAAAACGAGCGATTATAGAACAGGATTATTAACAAACATATCAGGATTAATTGATGAAGAATCATTTGTCGGCCGTTCCAAAGACGGCTCAGAGGGACAATTCACCAGGGATCGGAAACTCCCATTCAAATCACTGATTGTAATGTTGTTAAGAGGTATAAAGTCATCGCTTCAACGTGAGTTGGACTCCTTTTTTAAGACCGTCCTATCCACCGATTACAATATCCGGGCCGTCACCAAGGGTGCGCTGAGCCAGTCCCGGAGCAAACTCAAACCGGAAGCTTTCAAGGAAATCAACCAGATGGCCTGTTCAAGTTTTTATTCAGGCGCTCCTTATAAAAAGTGGCATGGTCACCGTTTATTGTCGGTGGACGGTAGCCGGCTGCATTTGCCGAACCATCCGAGCGTGAAGGAGGAGTTCGGGGAATACCTGGTCGGACGCAATGGCTCCACGCCCGTGTCCATGGCCTTGGTCTCGCTGCTTTACGACCCGTTGAACCTGTTGACACTGGACTCCCAAATTGGGCCTTGGAGCGAGAGCGAGCAATCCATGTTCCTGAAACATATGGACAAGTTACAACCGGGTGATTTGTTGCTCGCCGACCGGGGCTATCCATCCATATACTTTTTTTACCTGCTCAGGAGCAAGGGCGTGGAGTTCTGTTTCCGGATGAAGGAGGACTGGTGGTTGCCGGTGAGAAGTTTTGTGGAAAGCGGCCTGAAGGAAATGACTGTCGAGTTTTCCCTTCCCAAAAAAGATCGCAGGAAGGAGGGAGGCCCGCTGTTCAAGGATGAGCCCCCGGTGCGTTGCCGGCTGGTTCTGGTTGAACTGGAAAACGGACAGAAGGAGGTCCTGTGCACCTCGCTGGTCGACGCCACGGAATACCCCCTCGAACTGTTCGCCGAACTTTACCATTTGCGCTGGGGCATAGAGGAAGGATATAAGCTGCTGAAGGAGAGGTTGGACATGGAGGATTTCTCCGGGAAAACGGCCAAGGCCGTCAAACAGGACTTCCACGCGAAGATACTGATGATGACCTTGTGCGCGGCACTTTCCTTCCCGATAGAAGAAAAAGTCAGGGCTGAATCATTGAAGGAAAAGACCGACAATGAACGCAAGCATGAGAAAAAAATCAACCGGACATCGGCTTTGGGCATGTTTTATGACATCGCTGTCGGTATCTTTATCAAAAAGGATTTCAAGAACGCTTTAAAAGCTTTTGACGAGATGATGATGCAAACTTGTGAAATCATAAGACCGGGCCGGGCTAATCCCAGAAATCATAAACCAAAGAAAGTTTATTACATGAATAAGAAGAAGTTGTAGCTTAACTAAACGACATTGCGTTATAAACTCTAATATATCGCACAATATAAATAGCGTTGTGTAGAGAGAATTATAGGCCGGATAGTTTAGATAGTCTATTTTTATGGGGTGGAAGGCCGTAACGTTTTGTATAGAGGGCTATCAAATGTGATATGCTCTTAAAGTCGTACATGGCGGCTATATCTGTAATACTCACATCTGAATTGATTACTAATGAGTTGATCTCTTCCATTTTCCGATCTAACACCCATTGATAAGGAGTTTGTCCGAAAGATTTCTTGAAATGGCGTGTGAAAGTTTTTATGCAATTATAACCAGAAAGTTTTGCCAGTTCAGATATGTTTTTCACAGAAGAATAATTGTTTAATACGCTGTATTCTAGGAGTTTTAATTTTGAAGAACACGGAATTAGTTTTATAAGTACGATCTCATTATTGGGTGACGAGGTAATACCGGCTTTTACCCCGTTCGAGAAAGTAAATGTGCATGATGCCACACCCGTCAGTAAATATTTGCGTACGTCATTTTTTCTGCTATTTTTTAATTTAATGCTGTTCATACAATCTTTCACTACTTAGATGATTCTTAATTGCCGCGGTCTAAACAGCGAATATGCCACTTTCTTAGGATTTCACAAGACGGAATATAAGTTGTTAATATATAGAGTGATTGAGTGATTGAGTGATTTTTATTTGTCGACGATTTTTAATTCGATACCCCCTTTTGCCATCGCTATTTCTCTGATTCTTTTTGATAACTCCGTATCTGTTTTACCATTTAAAGCCTTCCGGATCGTAGGATACGTTACATTGAGCAATTTCATGATCTCTTTTCGTACTGAATAGTCAACTTTTATGATAGTATTTTCCATTTTTGTCGTATGTGAAAATTTTTCTATACCTTTATAGCGGTTTTCAAATTGAAACTCCATGCAAAGTTATAGACAATTTTCTAATTAATCAAATATTTCCGGACAATTCTCTATTTTTTTTATGAAAATAATACAAAGATTATATCAATATATAAATGAGAAGGGGGTAAGGCCGGCTGAATTTGAGAGGATGATTGGTGTTTCCAACGGCTATATAAGTAAAATGTATACAAGGCTTTCGGATGTGGGGGAGGGTGTTCTTTTACAGATAATAGAAAATTGTCCGGATTTAAATCCGATGTGGCTGATTTTAGGCAGAGGTGAAATGTTCAATGATCTAGGAGATAATAATATTCCAGAACCGATTTTGGATAAACTTCTCAATGAGATCAAAGAATTATCAGCCAAAAATGAGAGATTAAAAATAGAGAATAAACGCTTAATGACTGAAATAGATAATAAAAGCCTGTTTTATAATCCTTCTTCTGTTGTCGGGCCGTAATTGAAGTCATATAGTTTTATCATCTATTTTGTCGAAAAAGGGAGAGTTGCCTTGTTGGAGACAACTCCCTCTCTGAGAAATAATTTTTATTTGAATGTGTAGCGCAGGCTAAGTGCAAATCCACTAAACCAATAGTCGTTGTAACTATTGTTGAAATTAAAAGAGGGTTTCCAGTCCAGAGAAACGTTAAAGGGAGCCGAAGGAAAGACATACTCGATACCTCCAATCAAATCGGCACCTAACAAGAAAGTGTTATCATGTGCATGCCTGTCTTTGTATATTCCACCGAGATGGGCGCCAAGACCCACATACCAATCTAAACCGGATGCATTGGGAATTGGTTGATGGTATTCATACAGTCCGGTCAGTTGGAAGTAGTTGGGTGATGCCGCCAGGATGAACTCACCTGCCGATGCAGGTGAGAGAAAATGCTTCAGTGTCACGCCACTGTCATAACCCAATCTCACGCCAAGGGAGCTGTTGTATTGTTGTGCGCTCAATGTAGCCACAAATGCTGTCATTAGAATTGTTGCAAAAAGTAGTTTTTTTAGTTTCATACGATTTCTGTTTAGAGTAAAGAACAAAGATGATTCCTTTTGCAGATTAAATCAGCGCTCCTCGCCAAATAACTTGGAATAAGTTATTTCGACTCGTCAGGATTGCCGGATTATCACATCAATCCCTTTGTTCATTTTATGCGTTTTGGTTTATATAGAGAGATAACAAATAATCTTTCATATTGTTTTCATCATACATTTTCTCTCGGGGTGGTTTTTCCAGATATCTCTTGGGATGGTTTATCCGGTAGTCGATACGAAAGAGTTATTTTCCTTTCACAATTTTCTTAATCTCATTCAGTTTATTGAGCGCCTCAATGGGAGTCAGGTTGTTAACGTCGAGGTTGATAATCTCGTCTCGTACCTGGCTGAGGATTGGGTCATCCAATTGGAAGAAACTCAATTGATAGCCTTCCCGTTTTTCCACGAAATCCTGAATAGGCTTCTTGATCATCTCTTTCCGGTTGGAGGATTCCATCTGGGCGAGGATAGCGTCTGCCCGTTTGGTGATACTTTGTGGAATTCCCGCCATTTTTGCCACGTGGATACCAAAGCTGTGCTCACTTCCTCCTGGCACCAATTTGCGCAGGAAGATCACTTTGTTGTCAATTTCCTTTACTGCCACATTGTAGTTCTTGATACGTTTGAACGATTTTTCCATCTCGTTCAATTCGTGATAATGCGTGGCAAAGAGTGTCTTGGCACGCGCTTTTGGGTTCTCGTGTATATATTCCACTATTGCCCAGGCGATGGAGATACCGTCGTAGGTGCTGGTGCCGCGCCCCAGCTCGTCGAAGAGGATCAGGCTGCGGTCCGACAGGTTATTGAGGATATTGGCTGCTTCGTTCATCTCTACCATGAAAGTGGATTCTCCAAGCGAGATGTTGTCCGATGCGCCTACCCTGGTGAAAATCTTATCAACCAGTCCGATTTTTGCGGAGTCGGCCGGCACAAAACATCCTATCTGTGCCATCAGCGTGATAAGTGCCACCTGGCGGAGGAGTGCCGATTTACCTGCCATATTGGGGCCAGTTATAATGATAACTTGTTGGGTTTCGTTGTCCAGATAAATATCGTTTGCAATAAACGGTTCTCCGGCAGGCAGTTGTTTCTCGATTACAGGATGTCGCCCGTTTTTTATATCGATGATTTCGGAGTCGTTGATCTCCGGACGGATATATTTGTTTTCCCGGGCTACGTTGGCAAAAGAGAGAAGACAGTCAACGCGGGCTATTATATTGGCATTGGTCTGGACAGCGGGAATATATTCGAGCAAGCTTTCCACCAATGAGGCGTAAATGCGGTTCTCCAACGAAGTTATTTTTTCTTCCGCTCCTAAAATCTTCTCTTCATACTCTTTCAGTTCCGCGGTGATATAGCGTTCGGCACTTACTAATGTCTGTTTGCGTATCCAGTCTGACGGAACTTTGTCTTTATGGGTATTGCGCACTTCTATATAATAGCCGAACACATTGTTAAAAGCCACTTTAAGTGAGGGGATATCTGTCCTGTCGCTCTCACGCTGCTGGATTTGCATCAGATAATCTTTACCGGAGTAGGCAATCTGTCGCAACTCGTCCAGTTCCTTGTCCACCCCTTTCCTGATATATCCGCCTTTGTTTTGTAATGCCGGCGGATCGGGTACGATCTCTCTCTCGATACGGTCCCTGATCGTAAGACAAGGGTCAAGTTTCTCTCCCATTTCGGCAATGCTTTGATTGTCGGATGGGAGAAAAGCTTCCCTGATCGGCTCGATGGCGGTAAGTGCCACCCTGAGTTGTGCCACTTCCCGGGGGGTAATCCTGCCTGTGGCGGCCTTGGAAATGATCCGTTCCAAATCGCCTATAAGGGAGAGTTGTTGTTCAAGTAATATCTTGAGTTCGGGCTTCCGGAAAAAATGCTCCACCACATCCAATCGGGCCTCGATGGGTTTAGCCTCCTTCAGTGGAAAAACCGTCCATCGGCGCAGCAGTCGTGAACCCATGGGAGAGATGGTTTTATCGAGTATGTGGAGCAGGCTTTTGCCTCCTTCATTAAGGGGGTTGACCAACTCCAAGTTTCGGATAGTGAACCGGTCGAGTCGCACAAACCGTTCCTCCTCAATGGGCAGTAATGAGGTTATATGTCCTATATGTTTGTGTTGTGTGGTATCCAGATAGTGGAGTATGGCACCTGAAGCGACAATTCCTCCTGTGAGTTGCTCTATGCCGAATCCTTTCAGATTTTTTATCTGGAAATGGGAAAGCAGCCTGTCGAGGGCGCTGTTTTCTGTAAAGATCCAGTCGTCAAGTTCAAAAAAGAACCATTGGGAGCCAAAGGCCTCTTCAAATTTCTTTTTATTGCCCCGTTCAAGAAGTATTTCTTTGGGAGCGAAGTTGGAGAGAAGCTTGTCGATGTCATCGGTTCCGCCTTCAGTTGTGAGAAATTCGCCGGTAGAGATATCGAGGAAAGCGATTCCGAACCGGTTTCCCTTCTCCATATGTATGGAACAGAGGAAATTATTCTCTTTGTGGTTAAGTATGTTGTCATTGATTGAAACTCCCGGTGTGACCAGCTCTGTAATTCCCCGTTTTACTAATTTCTTGGTCATCTTTGGGTCTTCTAACTGGTCGCAGATAGCCACACGTTTGCCGGCACGCACTAATTTCGGCAGGTAAGTGTCTAAGGCATGATGTGGAAATCCGGCCAGTTCCACAAATTGCGCCGTACCGTTTGCCCTTCGCGTAAGTGTAATCCCTAGTATCTCTGCAGCCACGATGGCGTCATCCGAAAATGTCTCATAAAAATCACCTACACGAAACAGCAATATGGCGTCGGGATGTTTTCTCTTTATCTCGACGTATTGCTTCATCATCGGTGTCTCTGCTATCTTTTTTCCCACGAATCTCTTTTATAATTATCAATGTGTCAATAAGATTGAATAAGATTGAGTTCCAAGTCTTGAACCATGGTTCTGGGTCTTGCTATCTTTTTTCATTATTCACTTTTCATTTGTATAGTCTCAAATCTCAAATCTTGAATCTCAAATCTTGAATCTGGAGAACGAAATTACAAAAAAAGCAGGATTATTAAAAAATAAAATTGATTTGTTTCTATCTGGTAGCAGTTTGCTGAGTTCTTTAAAGTAGCAGTCTCAACTCCTTAACCCCTTCCGAAGCACCTTTTTGAATATGATGAATGTCGTAACGGTTTGTAGGCACATCTTTCGGGTCAATTAAATATACAGGAACGTTTTTTCGCACGTCACTCAATAATCCGGCGGCGGGATATACATTCATTGAGGTGCCGATGATAACGAAGATATCAGCCTGGGTACAAATCTTTTCTGCTTCGTGGATCATGGGAACAGCTTCGCCAAACCAGACGATATGGGGACGCAATTGGAATCCTTTCTCGCAGGTGTCTCCCAGATGCATATCGATATGATCGGGGTCTATATCGTAGATCAGTGAATCATCCCCTGTGGAACGCGCTTTCATCAGTTCGCCATGCAGGTGGAGTACCTTTGTGCTGCCGGCTTGTTCATGCAGGTTATCGATATTCTGGGTGATGATCTGCACGTCGAAATTCTTTTCCATCTCTGCCAGTCCATAATGCCCCGCATTGGGCTTGACATTCATCAACTCTCGCCGACGAAGGTTATAGAACTCCAATACCAGCTTCGGGTTTGCTCCAAATCCTTCGGGTGTGGCCACTTGTTCCACCGGATATTGCTCCCATAACCCTCCTGAGTCACGGAATGTGGCAATTCCACTCTCGGCACTCATCCCTGCTCCTGTAAGTACAACCAATTTCTTTTGCATATGATTTTCTTTTTGGTTGCAATATAGTTTTTTTCTCCTTAAAACCAGCATTATTTCATATTAAAATCGTACTTTTGTGAGTTTAAATCAAAAAGGAAAAGTTAGATGGACAAACTAAGTTACGCGTTAGGGATGAGTATGGCTTCAAATTTGATGAATTCAGGGTTGAAGCAGATCGATGTGGAATCATTTATAAAAGCCTTCACAGAGATTATGAATAATGCTACTCCCTCCATGAGTTCTCAAGAAGCAAATCAGGTTATTCAGAGTTTTTTCAGTAAGATGCAGGACGAAATGTTGGAGAATAATCTGAAGGTAGGTGAGGCATTTCTGGAAGAAAACGGCAAGAAGGAGGGTGTGATCACACTTCCCAGCGGATTGCAGTATGAGGTGCTTCAGGAAGGGAATGGGGCGAAGCCGAAAGCTACCGACAAGGTAAAATGCCACTACCACGGTACATTGTTGAACGGTCAGGTCTTTGACAGTTCTCTGCAAAGAGGCCAACCCGCCACATTCGGTGTGAATCAGGTGATCAAAGGATGGGTAGAAGCGCTTCAGCTGATGTCGGTAGGATCCAAATGGAGATTATATGTTCCCTCCGAGCTTGCTTACGGTACGCAAGGTGCTGGAAATTCTATCGAGCCTAACTCTACCCTTATCTTCGATGTGGAGTTATTAGGGATAGAGTAATATCAATCTTGTCTCTATATAAAAATCAATATAACATATTATTAATATTTAGAAGAAAATGAAGAAAACAATTTTGGGCACATTTTGTGCCGTGACTATGCTTGCAGTGTTGCTGGTCTCCTGTGGAGGAGCTTCAACACCAAAGACTTCCCTGGGAAATTCAGTGGACAGTCTCTCTTACGCTTATGGTGTGAGTATGGCTGAGCAGGGATTAGTGCAATTCCTCGAACAGAGTGGAGTATTGCAAAATGCTTCTAATATCGAGTATGATTATCAGACAAGGATCGCCGCTGCCGATTCCACTCAGAAAGAAGCCTTGCAAAAGGAGATGGCAACTAAGATCGACTCGTTGAACAAGATCAACGCCCCCCGTCTCAATGAATTTATCAAAGGGTTAAAGGAGTCTATGAATTTTAAGGAAAAATCACCTTATGCTCAGGGATTAAGTGTTGGGGTGCAGTTCTCTCAGCAGATGTTGCCTCAGCTCAACACTATGCTTTATGGGGAAGAATCTTCTCAGAAGGTGAATAGCGATCAGATTATGGCCGGACTGATTTCTGTTTTGAAAAATCAACAGTTGGCTATTAGTACGATGGATGCCAATGCGTTGGTGCAGAAAGAAATTGAGAAAGCTCAAGAGGCGCAACAAGCCCGTCAGGAAGAGACGCTGAAGGAGCAATATACCGACGCTATTGCTGAAGGCGACGCATATATGGCTGAGAATGCCAAGAAAGAAGGAGTGGTTACACTCGCCAGCGGCCTGCAATATGAAATTCTCAAGGAAGGTAATGGGGCGACTCCCACCGATACCGATCGTGTAAAGGTACATTATCATGGCACGTTGATCGATGGTACTGTGTTCGACAGTAGTGTGAACAGGGGTGAGCCTGCTACATTTGGTGTGACCCAGGTGATTGCCGGTTGGACGGAAGCGTTGAAACTGATGCCCGTAGGATCGAAATGGAGATTGTATGTCCCTTATGACCTGGCTTACGGAGCGCAGGACCGCGGCACCATCAAGCCCTTTTCCAATCTTATTTTTGATGTGGAATTACTGGGGATAGAGTGATCAATAACTTTCAGAATATGATAAAATAGGAGAGTGGCCATAGGGTCACTCTTTTTTGTTTTATTCTCTTTCTTGAAGATCGATCGGTTTTATCTTTTTTATATTGAATTACTCGATATCCAATAAAAAATAAAGATTTTCTCGGTTTTTACTTGCAGAATGTCTTTTGAGGCTGTATATTTGCACAATTATAGATTGTAAGGTTGTGTTATTGGAATTTGTTAAATTCCCCAGTCATTTTTGCTGATAAGTTCCTATGGGATTTTAATGAAATGCATTGAAAATAGACCTGAGAATTTCAGTATGACATTTTTTTTAAAAAAAAAGTACAAAAAACCACCTAATTAAAATAAATGATTTATATTTGTGAAGCATATAGATAACCACAAAAATGTTAAATTAATGTAGAGAGTAAAGTATTTAAGAAGATAGAGCTTGTAGAGTCTCTATTGGAGATAAGGTGTTTGTATGTTAATTGTTCTGATAATTAATCTTTTATTATTAGTTAAAATCCTTCTAATAATTAGTATGGAATAGGAAATATGATATTATAATAGTGTTTAATTAAAAAGTAGAGTTTATGAAAAGAAAGCTAACAATGTTTTTAGCCCTGTTCTTTATTGGGATAGGGCTTGCTGTGGCTCAGACCCAGGTACGAGGTACCGTGGTGGATGAAACGGGCGAACCGGTGATTGGGGCTACCATCCAAGTCAAAGGAACGTCGCAGGGTACTGTTACCGATATTAATGGTAACTTTAACCTCACTGCTCCCGCAGGGGGCACATTGGTTATTTCCTATGTGGGAATGCAAACACAGGAAGTGCCGGTAAGCGCGAGCGTACGAGTCGTGCTGAAGGATGATAGCGAAATTCTTGAAGAGGTGGTTGTCACTGCGTTGGGATTAACTCGTGAGAAGAAAACATTGGGTTATGGTGTTAGTTCTATTTCAGGTGATGAAATATCAAATGCCCAGACGGTCAATCCAATGATGGCTTTACAGGGAAAGGTCGCTGGTATGGAAGTGTCGTCCGCACCAAACCCGGGAGGTACACAAAATGTTTCCATCCGTGGATATAGTTCGTTTGGTAATAACCAACCTTTGTATGTAGTAGATGGAGTTCCCATTACAAACGCTCAGAACCGTTCAGGGAGCGATTTGAATTCTCAGGCCGACTTTGGCTCAGGTATCAATGCATTAAACCCGAATGATATTGAAAATATTACTATCTTGAAAGGATCTGCAGCATCTGCTTTGTATGGTTCACGTGCTGCTCAAGGGGTAATTATGGTTACCACCAAATCGGGTAAAAATACCAATGGAAAATTAAATATAGCCTACGATGGAGGAATTACCATGCAACAAGTTGGTCGTCTTCCCTCAGAACAAGAGATGTTTGGACAGGGTTGGAGTGGAGATCGGGCATTGGATGAAAATGGTAACTGGGGAACCAAATTTGATGGAAAAGACAGAGTATGGGGTAATATTGTGGATAATAGCCAACAACTTAAACCGTACGTTTATCTAAAAAATCGAATTCGGGATTTTTACGATTTAGGAGTTGGCTTTAATAATGCGATATCCTTTACAGGTGGTACGGACTTGACCCGATTCCATACCTCTATATCGCAAAACAGGATTGATGGTCCTATTCCAACCGATAATGATTCTTATAATCGTTATACAATTGCGACCAATGGTTCTCATAAAGCAAACAAACTTTTAATAAGTACTTCGGTCAATTTCAGCCATGAAAAAAACAAAGTATCTCCCACCGGACAGGATAATTCTATTTATCGTTCACTGAATGAGATTGCGACAGATATATCTATCGTGGATTTGAAAGACCTCAAAAATAAATTCAATAATGTAGATAACTATTTTACTCCTTATGGGATGAACCCTTATCACATGTTGGACATCAAAGAAGCCGTTCAGAGTAAATACAAGTTTTTTGGGAAACTCCAATTCGATTATGACATTCTGAATAATCTGAAATTGACTTATCGTTTTGGTGGAGATTATGAATCTTCTATTGCCGACACACATTATGATGCGATTATATTTACTCCAGGTTCTCCAAATTCAGGGTCTTCCAATGAAAGTCCGGGGTCGTATGATCAGGTAAGAAGAGAACGAGTACAGGTAAATCATGATTTGCTCCTTAATTATAATGAGCGGTTTGGTGATTTTTCTTTAAATACACTTGTAGGCGCAAATACTAATGAGCAATCTTACAATGCTATTGGAGGTTCAATCAGTTCTATAGATATACCTGGATTTTATGATTTTACAAATTCATTGAGCCCTTCCACTGCCTCACAGTCTTCTAATAAGTACCGGTTATGGGGTGTATACTTGAATGCCGATTTAGGATTCCGTGATTATTTATACTTGACATTGACGGCAAGGAACGACCATTCTTCCACGCTGTCCAAGGACAATAATTCCTATTTTTACCCCGGTGCAATGTTAAGTTTCATCGCGACGGATTTTCTTCATTCAAAAGATATTGATACAGGAATATTGGATTTTGCAAAACTCCGCCTTTCCTACGGTCGTACAGGTAAGGATGCCAGTCTATATGCTGTTTACGACAGGCTTCTTTCTTCGGAAATTACCACACCCGGTTATCCTAATGTAGATAATATAAAATTTCCACTGGGTGGAGTTAATGCTTATACGGTATCAAATACCGCAGGGAATATAAATTTAGAGCCCGAGTTAACAGATGAATTTGAAATTGGTACTGATTTGGCGTTTTTCGATCACCGCATAGGTGTGGAATTCTCTTATTATAATAAGATGACAAAAGGGTTGATAGCTACGCTTCCCATCGATCCGACAACCGGATATACTTCCCAAGTTGCCAATTTGGGCAATGTTAGGAACAATGGTGTGGAATTAATGTTGAATTTTGTTCCAATAAGGACTAATGATTTCCAATGGGATCTCTCCTGGAATTTCACAAAGAATAATAACATGGTGAAAAGTTTGGACACTCCGGAAGTCTTTCTTGGCGGATTTGGCGGAATTGGAATTTATGCAGTGGAAGGTCAACCCATTGGACAGTATAAGTCTCAAAAAGCACTGAAAGTGAACATTGATGGAGTTGAACATACAGTAGTGGATGGAAATGGAAATCCTCAACCTACACCCGAAGAGGAATATTTGGGGAAAGATATTAATGAGAAATTTAGGATGGGTTTGACTAACGTATTTAAGTATAAGGGTCTGTCTCTTTCCGCAACATTCGATTTCCGTTCCGGTGGTCATATCTTTAGTTATACCAAAGATTATATGCATTGGGTAGGAAGTGGTCCTGAAACAGTGTATAACGACCGTAATCCTTTTATTATCCCTAATTCTG
>Ga0172382_10010619_pt1 | contig 12318 bp, 11 predicted proteins | sample Leawel138RmetaG_FD_122245 | JGI IMG/M metagenome (GOLD analysis project Ga0172382, IMG submission 122245) | Leachate microbial communities from a municipal landfill in Southern Ontario, Canada - Leachate well 138R metaG | ecosystem: Engineered > Solid waste > Landfill > Unclassified | place...
GGTCGGGTGCTGGGGATGTAAAAACACCTCACTGACTAAACCGCTTTCAACAATCACACCGGCATCCATCACCCCGACGCGATCGCAAACACGGCGAATCACATCCATTTCATGGGTAATCAAAACAATGGTCAAACCCAACTCACGATTGATTTCCGCCAGCAACTGCAAGACTTGTGCTGTGGTTTCTGGATCAAGCGCACTGGTTGCCTCATCACACAAGAGAATCTTTGGATCGGTTGCCAAGGCACGGGCAATGCCCACCCGCTGCTTCTGTCCACCCGACAGTTGCGCTGGGTATTTATTGGCATGCTCGCTTAAGCCTACACGCGCCAGCAACTCAATTACGCGCTGTTTAATCTGCGCACTACTGAGCTCACCGGCCAGCTTGAGTGGCATCGCTACATTGTTGGCAACCGTCTTCGATGAGAGCAAATTAAAGTGCTGAAAAATCATCCCGACGCGCTGACGAAAGCGGCGCAATCCTTGCGCATCTAACGCAGTAACATCCACACCATCAACAACAATGCGTCCGCCACTGGGCTCTTCTAGGCGGTTAATCAAGCGCAGCAGGGTGCTTTTGCCGGCACCGGAGTGGCCAATCAATCCAAAAATCTCACCGGGTTGTACCTGTAATACAGTGGGCTGTAACGCAACAATACTCTGCCCGTTTACGGCATAGGCTTTATGCACATCGTGGAATTCAATCACGGTTTAACCTTGTTAGGGCGATACGAGCGGACAGTGTGCCCATCATCGCTTAGCGTTAAAAGTTATTTTAAACTCTATTTATAGGGCCGTTACTTATATTTTACTTGGCGTAATCACTAACCGCGCTGGCCCATCCTGGCGAATCACTTCGACTAGACGCGGTTTGAAACTGCTATCGAGCTTATGAACCCGCGCCGAGAGCAGCGCAGCAACCCAATGAAAATCGCGGGTATCAACAACCTCAACCGTCACCGTTGCACGAAATTTCACCACATCAGCAGCAACAGCATCCAATAAGCGCCCTAACCGATGATTATTACGGGTTGCCAACATTGGCAGAGGCACGACAGTATGCGGCGCGTTGACATCAATAATACGCGCCTTGGCCTTGCTTGGTGTCGGCGCCGGTTGTGGCATTTGCGGCTCTGGCTCTGGCTCTAACTGCACAACACTGGCTGTCGACTCAGCTTTTACTAGCGGTTGTTTTGGCTCGGATGGTTTACGCATAACAGGACGCGAACTCACCACTAGAGAAGGTGTGACGCTAGCCTCAGCCTGTGGCACCTGCACTGCAAGCAAAGCAGCATCTAACCCTTGAGTTAAAGCGGGTGCTTGCGGTAATAAGCGCTTGGCTTCGATTAATGCAGCACTGGCTGTGTCAACATCCGCCTCTTTGAGCGCCTGTTCACCAGCGGCCAGCCACGCATGGGCTAAACGCTGCTGTAAATCAGCAAGGCGTGGCTCATCAGGGTAGTTGCTACGCAAGTTAGCCAGTTGTTGACCGGCTAAATCCAACTGATTGGCGTTTAAATGCTTAGCAAACACCAATTCAGCCACTGCCAACATATCAATCTGCGGCTCAGCGACTTGCTCAGTCATGTTCTGACAGGCCGTTAACATGACCAGTACGCTGCACAGCAGCACACTGCGCCTGATAAATCGTGACATGAAAGTATCCTCAACCAACAAAACAGCAAGCAGTCTACACTGCTCTGTAATCTTGCAGAAGATCAGCTGCAACACAGCCCAAGATGAACACACTTCAGACTGTTTGCCAGTGAATGGTACGACTCGTTTGGATTATTGTTTAATCGCTGACATCAGCGCTTTACTGCCTGACCAAACACGATAGCGTACTTCAACATCATTGGGCGCGTAGACAACGATCGGTAACTTACTGTTGTAACGCAAGGTAAAGTTATCGCCTTGTACGGGTACAAAGGCTTCAACTGTACTGTCATCAGGACACGCCATCAGCGTGCTAATAGGGCCATTAACACCATCTAACTGATAATAGGTATAGCCCCAACCTTGCAGATCTTGCGCAGTAAAACTGCCCATCAAACTACGTGTATTACAGTCGGTAAGCATCAGTTTGCCAGGCACGATCTCAACTTTGAGCATATCTTCATCCTGCTGCTCAGCCAGCCAGATTACATGACGCGACTGACCTTCTTGCGCTGCGGGAAAATCTGCAACGCTATTTAAATCAGGCGTCGGTCCTGTGGCACAGGCCACAGTGGCAAATGAAAATGCTGTTACTAGGGTCATGGTTAGCGCTGTGCGCATTATCTCATTCCTTATCTTTTAGCCAATGTAATGGGCTATTTGAGTAGCTGTCTGACTGCGCAGCAGTGCTGCGGTTCAAGCGCACTTGCCGATTAGCGCCTCTGTGGAACGATAAAACTGAGTAGAAACAGCGCTGCCGAACACACCACAATGGATGGCCCTGCCGGTGTATCCAAATGCCAGGACATGGCCAAGCCAGCACTAACTGCCATCATCCCCAGTAAACTGGCACCCACGGCCATTTGCTCAGGGCTGCGAGCATGGCGTTGCGCTGCGGCAGCGGGAATAATTAGCAGAGAAGTGATTAATAGCACACCTACGATTTTCATCGCCACAGCAATCACCAGTGCCATTAACACCATCAGCAGCAAACGCAATCTTGCCACCGGTAGGCCTTCTACTTCAGCCAGTTCTTCGTGCACAGTAATCGCTAATAAAGGCCGCCATAAAGCAATCATGCAGACTAAAACCACAGCACTACCGGCACCAATCCAGATTAAATCCATTGCGCTAACAGCCAGTAAATCACCAAATAGGTAGCCCATTAAGTCAACACGTACTGACTCCATAAAGCTTAAAGTGACCAGACCCAACGATAAGGTACTGTGTGCTAAAATTCCCAAAATGGTGTCGGAAGCTAAGGGCTGACGACGTTGCAACGCCACTAAAACAAAGGCCAGCAATAAACAGCCAACAATCACCGCTAACGCTAAATTAATATCAAATAGCAAGCCTAGTGCCACACCAAACAGCGCCGAGTGCGCCAAGGTGTCACCAAAATAGGCCATGCGCCGCCACACCACAAAAGCACCTAACGGACCAGCAACCACAGCCAATAATAATCCGGCACATAATGCATATAAAAGAAAATCAGGCATGTGTACAGTCCGGCCCATGTTGGTGAGATTTAGGGGTTAACACACAGCCGTGCAAATCATGCTTATGGTCGTGATCATGGTGATACACCGCCAGATCACTGGCCGCACGTGAGCCAAATAGCTCAACAAAGGCTGGATCGTTGCTGACTTGCTCTGGCAGACCGGAACAACAGACATGACGATTTAAACAAATCACTCGATCGGTAGCACGCATGACTAAATGCAGATCATGGGAAATCATCAGCACACCACAACCATAGCGATCACGTAACTCGCCAATCAGGTTATACAGCTCAAGCTGACCATTGACATCGACACCCTGTACCGGCTCGTCGAGTACCAATAGTTGCGGCTTACGCAACAAGGCTCGCGCCAGCAACACGCGCTGTAATTCACCGCCAGAAATGCGCTGCAAGGGGCTGTTTAACACTTTAACTGCGCCCACTTCTGTTAGTGCAGCAATCACATCATTATGGCTAACACCCGGCACTAAGCGTAAAAAGCGCAAAACTGATAATGGCAAGGTCGCGTGCACTTCGAGCTTTTGCGGCATATAGCCAATACGCAACTGTGGCATACGCCAAACATTGCCCGAATCCGGCGTTAACAAACCCAGCAACACACGCACTAACGAGGTTTTACCCGAACCATTAGGCCCGACGATGGTGACAATTTCGCCAGCCGCTAACTCCAAACTGACATCGATGAGCACCTTCTGCTCAGATAAAGATAAATTCACGTGTTCGGCACGCAGTAAAGCTGACGTGCTCATGCACACTCTCGACAAGTAGCACAGGTGCCTAATAATTCAACCATTTGTGTTTCCACAACAAACCCCATCTGTTTTGCTTCTGCATGAATAGCAACATCAATCGCCGTATGCTGAGCCAATTCATAAGCATTATTACACTGCTTACAAATCATAAAATAGCCTTCATGCGCCACTTCAGGATGACTGCAACCGATGTAGGCATTAAGCGAGGCCAGTCGATGAATCAAGCCATTGTCTAATAAAAAGTCCAAACCTCGATACACCGTCGGCGGCGCGGCACGACGACCATCTTCGCGACTCAGCATCTCTAAAATATCGTACGCGCCAAGCGGCTTATGACTTTGCCATACCAATTCTAGAACACGTTTACGTAACGGTGTTAAGCGTACACCGCGTTGCGCGCACACCTCTTCAGCAGATTCAAGCGCCTGACTGATGCAATCATGGTGGTGATCTGATTGGCACAATGTGGATGTTTTTAACATAACAGCAGCATCCTTGTTAAAGAGACGTTATTATATAACTCTTTGCTTATGGAGTGTACTGCAGTGTTTCGTTTCTTGCTGATCAGTTGTTTATCTTTATGGGGTATCAGCGCTCAGGCGCAGGTGCAAATTTTAACCAGCATTAAACCTTTACAGCTGATCGCAACTGCCGTACAGGATGGCCAAGGTGAACCGCAAGTATTGCTACCTCCCGGCGCATCACCACATTATTTTGTCTTGCGTCCCTCTGATGCCAAGCGTTTAGATAAAGCTGATTTGTTTTACTGGATCGGTCCCGACCTAGAGAATTTTTTACCGCGTTTACTTAAACAACGCAGTCAGCTTAGCGTTGCCGTGCAAAACTTGCCTGAACTGCATTTGCACTATTTCGCTGAAGCGAAGCCGCATACCGATGAAGAGGAACACACCGACCACCTTGTCGAGCATGATCACGCTCACACTCCGGGTACTGTTGATGCTCACCTGTGGTTGCTGCCACATAACGCCCAAGTGATCGCCGAACGTATCAGCAGTGACCTAAGCGCGTTAGACCCAAGCAACGCCAGTCATTATGCGGCCAATTTGCAAGCCTTTACGCAACGCTTAAATACGCTAGACCAGCAACTTAAGGCTCAGCTAGAACCACTGCAAGACAAGACTTTCTTTGTCTTCCATGAAGCGTTCAATTACTTTGAAGAGGCCTACGGTTTAGAGCATGCAGGTGTCTTTGCACTATCGAGCGAACTGCAACCGGGCGCCAAGCACGTCAACCAAATGCGCAGTCGTTTACAACAAGTCGGTCCCAGCTGTGTCTTTAGCGAGCCACCCATGCAGCCCCGCTTAGCCCATACCTTAGCTGATGGTCTGCCAGTTACCTTAGCTGAACTGGATGCGCTCGGTGCAGAACTACCCGTCTCCGCACAAGGTTATGAGCAGCTGCTAAGCAACCTAGCTCAGCAATTTTCTGACTGTCTAGAAAACCTCTAAGTCCACAAATGAGGGAGCTATAGCACTAGGCTTGCGCAACATGTGCAAACCTAGCGCTATAGTCGATTTGGATAGCTTATTTGAGGTTATAAAAGCAGGCGCAAATAAATCCGTGCATGCTAATGCGTTATAAAACAGCCTCAAACAGTTAAAGTCTAGAAAAGCGCAATAAAACCACGTTAGAATACTAGCTTATAGCCATCACTCGATGGTATACATCTACCCCCACTGGATGTCAGTGTTCTAACTCATGACTCGCTGCGATTGGAAAACTATTATGTTTAGCCTCAGCGGCTCGCGTTAAAGGTTACCTATGTTTTCTGAGGAACAATTAAGCGCTTTAATCGCACGTATTGGTTTAAATACTCAGACCTTCAGCGAGCGTGAACGTTTAATGGACTGGCAGCCAAGCGATGCTGCATACCTTGCGCAAGCAGCCGATAGCCTGCAGCAGCAGCTACCCCAGTTTATTAAACAGCTGCAGCAGCATTTAGCTGGTTTCCCTGAGGCGACACACCAGCTCGCGTACGCCTACCCAGAAGAATACATAGACGCCAGACACTCAGAGTATTATCAGCAGTTATTGCATAAGCCGCACAATGACGACTATATCAAAGAACGCGTACGGGACGGTTTAACCCACCAAACCATAGGTCTCAAACCGCATTGGCGTCTAGGTTCATACCGCCTGTACTTAGACAGCATGCTCAAGTCGATTTGTACCGATCCCGAGCAAGCACAATTATTATCCAGCTTAATCAAAGCTGTATTTTTAGATATGTCCTTGACGGTCGACAGCTACAGTGCTGCTTATTATCAACACCTTGAAGAAAACCAAGCACGCTTTACCCGTGCCATGTGTGGCGCCAATGATGGTATTTGGGAATGGGAGATCAACAGTGATCGCTTGCATGTATCTGACCGCTGGCTGGAAATGCTCGACCTCAGCGCGCAAGAGTTTGGTGAGCACACCAGCAATAACTGGTTAACTCGCATCCATCCCGATGACCTACCCTTGGTACGCAAAGCCATTGGCAAGCACCTCAGTGGGCACAGTCAGTTTTTAGACTGCGAGCACCGCATCCGTAAAAACAACGGTGACTATATCTGGGTTTCATTGCGTGGTTTTGCTAGCAAAAGTGAGCAGGGTGAACAACGTATATCGGGGTCTCAAGCCGATATTAGCGAACGCAAAGAGCATGAGCAGCGTATGTCTTATGCTGCCTTCCATGATCCACTAACAGGCTTAGCCAATCGCCGCCAACTGGATAAAGTGCTGCACGAATCAATGCAACGCAGCCAGCAAGCGGGTAGCCGTGAAACAGCTTTGCTATTTATTGACTTGGACAATTTCAAGCAGGTTAATGACAACTATGGGCATAAAGCCGGCGACGCCCTCTTGGTTGAAATAGCACGCCGTTTGCAACAGTGCTTACGCCCTGGGGACCATCTAGGCCGTTTTGGTGGCGACGAATTTGTTGTCTTGCTCGATGACCTCGCGTGCTTAGACGATGCCGAACATGTTGCGCAACGCATGCTCGATAGTTTGTCATCAGCACTGCGCATTGAGGGCCATCTTTTATCCGTCAGCGCCAGTATTGGCATTACTGTCTTACCGCACGGCACACCGCCTAGCGAGCTGTTACAAGCCGCAGACTTAGCGCTTTATCAGGCCAAAATGGCTGGCAAAGCACAATTTGCACACTACACCAAGGACATGCAGTCAGCCGCGCAAGAATTGCTCGATAAGCAAGCAGCCTTGACTAAAGGCCTAGCTAGCAATTCATTCAAACTGCTCTATCAGCCAATCTATACCGTCCAGCAAGACTTTAAACGTGACCTTTCAGCCATTTATGCAGTAGAAGCACTATTACGCTGGCATCATGACGGGCATTGTTACACGCCGCAAAGCTTCTTAGATTTACTCGAAGATTCTGAAGAAATTCTTGCCGTGGGCGCTTGGGTATTAAAAACCGCATGCGCTGCGGTACGCCAATGGCAGCAAACCTCAATTGCACAACTGCACTGTTCAGTTAACGTATCTTACAAACAGTTGCGCAGTGCTCATCTGATTTCTTTGGTTAAAAAAGCCCTAGAATCAAGCGGTTTAGACGCTAAATATCTAATCATCGAAATTGCTGAACAGCACCTAAGGACGAACTGCGCGCAATCTTTAGCTAACTTACGCGAACTGAGTCAACTCGGCGTGCAAATTGCTCTGGACAACTTCGGCATGGGTCACGCCTCACTGGGTTACCTTAAGCGCTTCCCGCTGGATATCCTTAAAATTGATAAAAGCCTCATCAGTAATGCACAACAAGAACCTTCATTGAAAGATTTTGGGTTAGCCGTGATTAGCCTAGGCCACAGCTTAAAGCTTAAAGTGATTGCCGAAGGCATTGAGAACGCAGATCAGTTGTCATTAATTCAAGCCAACCACTGTCAGTATGCACAAGGCTACTTACTCAACAGCCCGCTCACGGATCAAGAATTCTCAGCACTGATCAGTACACCCGTAAAGTAAGCATAAAAGCACCAAACTTGAATCAGGCGGTTATACTGCGCAGTATTGCTCAACCTGTTACTGATTAAACGAGGTTTTTTGTGGCCCTCCCTGCCCAACGTCGCTGGTATTCCATTGCTTTATTTTTTGCTGCACTCGTCTGTTTGCCGATCAGTGTTTTACTGCTCAGCTGGCACTCGATTGATATGCAGATCTGGGCGCATTTATGGGATACACAGATGCTACGCCTGCTCTCTAACACTGCAATTCTTATCGCAGGTGTAGGTGTGGGCGTCACTTTGCTGGGGGTCAGTTTGGCATGGCTCACCAGTCTCTGTCAGTTCCCTGGACGGCGCTGGCTGGACTGGGCTTTAATGCTGCCCTTTGCGATTCCAGCCTATGTCTTGGCGTTTGTTTTTGTCGGTTTATTAGACTTTGCAGGACCTGTACAAACATTACTACGTGAATGGCTGGGCAGCGGTCTGCGCCTACCTAACGTGCGTTCCACTGGCGGCGTTATTATTGTTTTTATCCTCGTGTTTTATCCCTATGTCTACCTGCTCGCGCGCACTGCGTTTTTAGCACAAGGTAAAGGTTTTATGGAGGCTGCTCGGGTTCTAGGCTTAACACCTTGGCAAGCCTTTTGGCGCGTCGCCTTACCAGTAGCCCGACCAGCAATTGGTGCAGGTATAGCATTGGCGCTAATGGAATCCTTAGCGGACTTTGGTGCTGTTTCTGTATTTAATTTTGACACCTTTACTACTGCAATTTATAAAACTTGGTACGGCTTTTTTAGCTTATCCAGCGCAACCCAATTGGCCAGTTTATTACTGTTATTTGTCGCCGTATTACTGTTTTCTGAGCAGCGTGCGCGTGGTGCCATTCGTCCCAGCAATGAACGGCCGCGCGGCAAAGCGCTGTATACATTACGTGGCTGGAAAGCGGTGCTGGCCTCCGCGTGGTGCGGCTTAGTTTTTCTCTGCGCCTTTGTTATTCCTGTTTTACAGTTAGTCGTGTGGTTTTGGCAGCGCGGTCGTTTTGATTTAGACGAACGCTATACTGCGCTGATCACCCATACATTATATTTAGGTCTGATGGCGGCCGCGCTCACAGTAACTGCCGCTTTATTATTAGCTTTCTGCAAACGCTTAACGCCCACCAAGCGCATGCATGCCTTGGTTGGTTTTGCCAATTTAGGCTATGCACTGCCGGGCTCAGTACTGGCCGTCGCCATTATGCTGGCGTTCAGCTACCTCGATGAACACGCAGTGATTCCTGTATCAACTTGGCTGGGTGGTGCAGGACGCCCCATCTTGCTGGGCAGTTTAAGTGCGCTATTGTTAACCTATGTGATTCGCTTTATGGCTGTTGCCCATGGCCCGCTAGAGGGCGCATTAGCACGCATCAAGCCATCATTACCCGAAGCCTCACGCAGCTTAGGTATCAGCGGCATAGCATTGTTTCGGCGTGTTTATTTACCCTTATTACTACCGGGCAGTTTATCTGCAGCGCTGCTGGTATTTGTCGATGTGCTCAAAGAAATGCCGGCAACTTTGCTAATGCGTCCATTTGGCTGGGATACACTGGCGGTCCGTATTTTTGAAATGACCAGTGAAGGTGAATGGGCGCGCGCGTCCTTACCTGCTCTGACATTAGTCGCGGTTGGCCTACTGCCGGTTATTTTATTGATTCGCCGCTCCGCCTATCGTCCAGGGCACTAGTGTCGTCGTGGCGAATCCAGACTATACTTACAATCATCGGTGCAGTACTTCAACAACATCGCTACACTATGTGCCGACAGAATTACTCACAGGTACAAACATTGCGTTTGGCCGGTTAGGAGATCCCATGGGATTGCGTACCCCCTTGTATGATATGCACTTGGCCCTTGGTGCAAAAATAGTTGATTTTAATGGTTGGGATATGCCATTACATTACGGCTCGCAAGTGGAAGAACATCACCATGTGCGCAAAGAGTGCGGCATGTTCGATATTTCCCATATGAGTATTTTTGATATTCAAGGCTCACAAGCTCAAGAATTTTTACAGTATGTACTCTGCAATGACGTCGCCCTTCTAGATAGCTTAGGTAGTGCACAGCACAGCCTCTTGCTTAATGAGCAAGGTGGTGTGATTGATGACTTAATGGTGTTTCGCACCGACACTGGTTATCGTTTAGTCGGTAATGCAGTGACACGTCAGCGCGTACAGGCTTGGCTGGACGAGCATGCTGTGCCCTTTGCCTGCACCGTTAACTGGCGTAATGATTTATGTCTGCTTTCTATCCAAGGCCCGCTCACGCGTGAGCGCCTGAGCAGTATTCTAAGCTCTTCTCGCAGCCAGTTAGTGCAAACCTTAGAGCATCATTTTGCCGCGGCAGATGGCGATTGGTTTATTTCCTGCACAGGTTATACAGGCGAGGACGGCATCGAGATTATGCTGCCAGCCACACAAGCCATCGACTTTATGAACGAACTGGTGGGTGCGGGTATTGCACCGATAGGTATCGGTGCACGTGACACCCTGCGTTTAGAAGCCGGTTTTAATTTGTATGGTTTTGATAGCAATGAGCAGGTATCACCATTGGCAGCCAATATGCAGCACGTCGTATGCTGGCAGCCTGAGTCGCGCAATTTTATTGGACGCCAGGCATTGCAAGCGCAACAAGATAGCGGCGTCGCTGAAAAATTGGTGGGTTTGGTACTTGAGGAGCGCGGTGTATTGCGTGCCGGTCAGCCGGTGTGCATTGATAGCCACATCAATGGTGTTATCACCAGCGGTAGTTTCTCTCCTACTCTCGGCAAAGCTATTGCCTTAGCACGCGTGCCTATGGATACCGGTGATCGAGCGGAAGTCGAAATTCGCCATAAATGGTTCCCTGTACGTGTGGTTAAGCCACGTTTTGTTCGTCATGGGAAGATTCTCATTTGATCTTGTGTGAAGAGAATCAATAGCTTATAAATGCTTCTCTTACCTTTAATTGTAGTGGTATTTATCACAGATTCAACTGCTGACGAATTGACTGATCATAAGCGCATAGAAATATAAAAACTGCATTGCACCTGCTAAGGACATGAATATTATGAGCACAATCCCTGCCGATTTACGTTATGCCAGAACTCACGAATGGGCACGCCTAGAAACAGATGGCACAGTGACCGTAGGTATTACCGACCACGCACAAGAAGCATTGGGTGATGTCGTTTTTTTAGAACTACCAGCACTGGACAGTACCCTGACTGCCGGTCAGCCGATCGGTGTTGTCGAATCAGTGAAAGCTGCTTCTGATATTCATGCGCCCATCAGCGGCACAGTGATTGCGCTAAATGAAGGTTTGACTGAAGCACCTGAAGGAATTAACACACACCCTTATCAGAGCTGGTTTTACCGCTTACAGCCCAGCAACTCTGACGAACTACAGCAATTGTTAGATGCTGATGGTTATCAGGCTATTTGCTAGGTCTGCTGCCTTAGATTTAGCTTTGGATGCGCTGCCAAACTTCAAAGGTGTAACCCGGCTCTTGCTCTTGAGCTGGGTGCGCTTGCGCCTCAGTTTGCTGCCATTGCTGCGCATCGAGTACTGGAAAAAATGTATCACCCTCAAGCTCAAGATCAATACGAGTTAAATATACCCGCTGCGTCAAGGCTAGGGCTTGTTGATAAAGCTGACCGCCACCAATCACCATTACCTCATCAACACCCTGTTCGCACGCCCACTCTTGCCCACGCGCGATAGCTGCCTGTAAATCAGCAAAAACCTCAGCACCCTCAAGCGCTATATCGGTTTGCCGAGTCACCACAATATTTAAACGTCCGGGTAAAGGCCGCCCCAGCGACTCCCAAGTTTTGCGCCCCATAATGATCGGTTTGCCGAGTGTACGCTGTTTGAAATAACGTAAGTCAGCCGACAGATGCCACGGCATTTGGTTGTCTCGACCAATCACTTGATTGCGTGTCGCGGCGACGATCAAACTCACAGGCAATGAATGTTGCATTAGGCGCAGCCCTCACACTATTTAAGATTATGTCTGTATCTTAAAGGATTTACGCTGCATTGGCGTTATTCAGGCTGCATTATCAGGCACAATAGGTATATCACCGTGATTTCAATGGAATGCTTGTGACTGACTCATCCTCACCCTTACAAACACTTTGGTTGTGCGAAGCCGTGCGTTTGCGCGAGGAGCAAACCGGCCTACTCGAAGACACTGAGGCCTGCCGTAAAGCGCGAGCTGCACCCGGCTCACTCGCGCAACGCTTGCAGGTTCGTGGGCTCTTTCTGGCACAACGTGATGGCTTAGTGGCCGCTTTGCAACACTGGCTACAAGGCGCTAAACTTGCCGTATGGCTATTAGTTATCAGTGCTCTAATGGCTGGTATTATTTTGGCAAAAACCGCTCTCAGTGGCACACC
>Ga0172382_10010620_pt1 | contig 12317 bp, 9 predicted proteins | sample Leawel138RmetaG_FD_122245 | JGI IMG/M metagenome (GOLD analysis project Ga0172382, IMG submission 122245) | Leachate microbial communities from a municipal landfill in Southern Ontario, Canada - Leachate well 138R metaG | ecosystem: Engineered > Solid waste > Landfill > Unclassified | place...
AAATGACGCCGTCGACGGCAAAATCCTTAAAGACAGGTATCGGCAGAAAACGGGGATCGATGCTTGAACAGAATACGTTCCAGCCGCTCATGGGCCAGCTTCTGATGCGCCACCGCCAACCTGTCGGAGGCTTCCACATCCTGGTCGCGGATGGCCGCGAGCATTTCGCGATGCTGGCGGGTGGTGGCGGCCATATGCGCCTCGATATCGTCATCCGGATGCTGGGCAAAGAATTCGCCCTCGTTCTCGGCAGTGAAGCAGGCGCGCGCCAGACGGATGTTGGCGTGCAGCACATGCTCGTAGAAGCGCTGAAAATAGGTGTTATGCGCGGCCGCTGAGATGGCCAGATGGAAGTCCACGTTGAGCTCGGAACGCGTCAAGCCATCTTCGTGAATGATGCCTTCCTCGAAGGCATGCATGGCCGCTTCAATCCGCCTCAGATCGTCAGCTGTCCGGTGGACGGCCGCCAGACGGTGGATCATGCGGCTGGAGATCAGCATTGCATCGTGCAGCTTCGGCACATCGTCGAAGTCCAGCGGCGCGACACGGGCACTGCGTCCATCGCGTATGACAAGGCCATCCGCCACCAGCTGGATAATGGCTTCGCGGACAGGCGTGCGTGACACCCCCATGATCTCGCACAGCCCCGCCTCATCAATGATGGCTCCTGGCCGCAGCTCCAGCCTCAGGATCGCTTCACGGAGTGTCTCCTTGACCTTGCTGCCATCACGTACTCTCCCCATGGTGGGTCTCATTCTTATTCCCTCTGACTTGTTTGCCTCCCTGGCCGGTAGAAAGCATATCACTTCGAAGGGCGACAATTCCTTGATGAATCCTGAACTTGCCTGTCGCGGGTCAGTCTTCAGCTTCGCCCAGACCAAAACGCTGCCGGAACGCATCCAGATCCATATTGCCCCCCGACAGAATCACCACTGCCGTCCTGCCCTCCAGCGACAGTTTCCCGGCAAGCAATGCGGCAAGCCCGACTGCGCCGCCCGGCTCCACCACCAGCTTGGCCTCCTGGAAAAGTGTTTCAACCGCGCGCAGGACCTCGTGATCGCTGACGGCCAGGCCGCCATCCAGGTTCCGCCTGACGAGCTCGAAGGTCAGTTCGCCCGGCATATCCGTGACAATCGCATCACAGATTGAAGACGCGCCCGGTTGGTTGGCCGTGCGCTCACCCCGTTCCAGAGACACCCGGGTGTCATCAAAGCCTTCGGGTTCGACGCAATAGATCTGCGTTTCTGGCAGAAGCGCACGCAGCGCCACGCTGATGCCGGCCATCAGTCCGCCGCCCCCGATAGGACACAGCAGGACATCCGGTTTCACACCCATGGCCTGGGTTTGCTCGACAATTTCCAGCCCGATGGTGCCCTGGCCGGCCATGATGGCCGCATCATCATACGGCGGCACCAGGACCGCGCCCGTCGTCGCACTGATTTCAGCTGCAATCGCCTTGCGGTCGCCGCTGGCACGATCGTACAGGACCAGATCGGCTCCCAGGCGCGCGGTATTCTCACGCTTGATCGCCGGTGCATCGGCAGGCATCACCACTGTCGCCGGCACACCGAAATGCGCCGCAGCCGCCGCCACACCCTGAGCATGGTTGCCGGAGGAAAAGGTCACCACCCCCTTCTCGCGCTGGGCCGGCGTCAATGAGGCAATCTTGTTGAACGCCCCGCGAAACTTGAACGACCCCGTGCGCTGAAGATTCTCCGCCTTGAACAACACCCTGCCCCCGACCAGTGCATTGACTGCCTGCACTTCCAATATTGGGGTCAGATCTCTATGGTTGCCAAGACGTTGCGCCGCCTGACGGACATCATCAATCGAAATCATCATATCGCCTAAAGTTTGTTCGGCAACCAAAGTGCCACATCCGGAAAGAACACGATAATGGCCGAGGCCAGGCACAGAAGCAGAAAGAATGGCAAGGCGTATACCGCAACCCGCAAGATCGATGTGCCCGTCAGACTCTGCAATATGAACAGGTTGAAGCCCACAGGAGGCGTCACCTGCGCCAGTTCCGTCATGATCACCAGGAACACACCAAACCAGATCGGGTCAAAGCCTGCCGCCAGCACCAGTGGCAAGGTGATGGGCAGGCTCATGACGGTAATGGAGATCCCCTCCAGAAACATGCCGATGCAGATGAAGAACAAGGCGAGCACGACGATCAGGCCATAGGGGCTTAGCTCCAGGCTGGCGATGAACTTGGCCACTTCCTGAGGCACATGCAGGTAGGCCATGGCAGTCGACAGGAAGGAAGCCGTGATCAGGATGGCGATGATCATGCAGCTGGTATAGACCGCAGCCTTGAGGCTCTCCCGGAAGACCTTCCAGGTCAACTGCCGTGTCAGTATCGTGAGCACCAGTGTGGCGGCCACGCCTACAGCAGCCGCTTCGGACGGCGTCACCAGACCGGAATAGATCAGCCCGAGCACAATGACAATCAATACGATCAACGGGAAAAGCGTCACCAGGCCTTTCCACAGATCCTTGAAGCCTGCTGGCGGCTCACCTTTGGGGACGGTGTCAGGACGGATCAGTGCGACAATACCGATATAGATGGAATAGAGGGCAGCCACCATCAACCCGGGCACCACGCCAGCGGCGAACAGCTTGCTGATGGACACCTCGGCCAGTACGCCGTACACAATCATGACAATGGACGGCGGTATGAGTAGGCCAAAGCTGCCCGCTCCGGCCAGAGAGCCGTAATTAAGGGCCTTGCTGTACCCTCGGGAAGCCAGTTCACTTGTTGTGATCTTGCCCACCGTCACCGTCGTCGCCGCACTGGAACCACAGATTGCCGCAAACAATGCCGATCCGAAAACATTGGTATGCAGCAGACGTCCGGGCAGGTAATGAGCAAAGGGTGACAGACCAACGAACAGGCGACGCGAGATATCGGTGCGCAGCATGATTTCGCCCATCCAGATGAACAGGGGGATGGCCGATGCTTCCCAGGACGTCGCGCTACGCACCACCAGCGGCACCATGACCACACCGATTCGCTGCAAGGACATATCCAGCAGGAAGTAAAGCGAAGTGACGCTCACCAATAACAGACCAGCAAAAATCCATACCCCCATCCCCAGAAAAAGCAGGATGAGCAGGAAGCTGGCCAATGCAATGAAGATGGGATCCATGATTACTCGACCCCCTCACTCTGGTCTTCCTGGACACCGTATATCAGGATGCCAAGAAAACTGCAGAAGATTTGCAGAAGCAACATGCAGATGCCGGTGAAGATGACGGCATCAATAATCCACAATGGGGTGGCCATTATGGTTGGGCTGACTGAGCCGCGGGTGTAGTCGCGCACCAGTGCGCGCCAGATGTATTGTGCCAGGAAAGACATCATCCAGAATGTCAGCACATGGCACAGCAGCTCCACCACCAGGCGGGTGCGCCTGCCAATGAAGCCGAACAGAATATTGACACGGATATGGCGTCGTTCCCGGAAGGTGTCGGACAGGGCAAAGAAGGCCAGCCCGCACAACGCGTATCCCACATATTCATCCATGGAAAACGTGGAGGTCGCAAAAAAGGTGCGCAACACGATTTCCAACAGAATATGGACCAGCATGTAGACGATCAACAGGCTTGCCACAACAAGCCCGGCTTGCCCCACCCTTTTTGAGATGGTGTCCAGAAGCATATACATTAGGTGTTTCTCCAGCTTTTTTTCTACGCTAATCGAACCTGGCGCCCCTAGTTACAGGGGCGCCAGGTTCCGGGCACACTGACTCATCCAAGTGGTAAGCAAGCGCCCTGCATCAGGGCATGCACAGGCATCAGCGGCTGGCACGCGCCTTCGCGTACTTGTCGAGAATTTCCTGTCCCACCGGGCCGACGGACTTGAGCCAGTCCGCTACCACGCCCTTGCCCGCTGCCTGCAGATCCGCATGAAACTCGGCGCTGGTGGAATCGATGATGGTCATGCCATGAGACTTCATTTCAGCATAGTTCTTCTCGACCTGCCTGGTGAGGTTATCCCAGGCTTCCTTCTCGGCGATCGCTGCCGCGTCACGGATGATTTTCTGCTGTTCAGGCGTCAGCTTCTCGAACTCATCCTTGTTCACGTGCGTCATGTTCAACGATTGGGAATAGTTGATGGCAGTGAAGTGATCCAGAAACTCCCAGAACTTGGCACTGGCACCGCCATCAGCGGAGGTCAGCACGGCGTCGATACCGCCGGCCGCCAGCTGAGGCACTACGTCACTCCAGGCCATCTGCACGGCGACTGCACCAGCCGCCTGCAGGGTGCGGGTGCCCGAGGCGTCCCATGCCCGGACCTTCAGATTCTTCAGGTCGGCAAGTTCGGTCACCGGCTTCTTGGCCCAGATGCCGGCAGGCGTCCAGGGCGAGGCGTAAAGAAGCAGCTGGTCGTTGCGCTCGAACACTTCTTCGTAATAGGGACGGGCAACCTCATAGAGGGTCCAGGCGTCCTCGATGTTGTTCGCCATGAAGGGCAGCGACCCCAGCAGGAAGAGGGGCTCAATGCCGGCCACCTGCCCCACACTGGTGCTGGCGATCTGCAGGGCGCCGTCGGCGACTGCATCAAACTGTTCCTGGGACTTGAAGCCGATGGAACCGCCGAAGTGACTGGTGATGACGATGTCACCGTCCGACAATTCCTTGACCTTGTCCACGAACACCACCTGGGACTGACCCAGCATGGATGTCTGGCCGTACTCGTTGGCCATGTCCCAACGCACGCTCTGGGAGCTTGCTGCAAAGGGGATGGCCGCCGAGATCGCGCCGATCAGGCAAGCCCGCTTCAATAAAGTCTTCATTTCTGTCTCTCCTTGGATGTGACCCGCAATGTCTCTGACCGGTTCGCCAACGAACCCGTCAACGTCTTTGGGGATAGTTTTCCCGGAAATAGGATTCCGAGAATTTTCCTGACTCTTCGTCCAGCCGAAGGTCTTCGGCACTTCGCAACGAAGGGTCTCCATAGCCGCCGGCACCCGGCGTCTCAAGCACGGCAACCGAATCGGCGCCCAGGCGCACTCGGGATGCCTTGGACGACAGAGGCGTTACCTTGCCGCTGTCATCCCGCAGATAGAATTGGCCACTTGCGCCATCCTTTCCGCCAAACAGGCCCCACGGCTTGTGACGGAAGCGTTCGCCGACACCGTTGAATTCGCACTCGTGATCAACGGGACGGATGATACGCCGGATGCCCAGGCCGCCGCGGAAACGGCCCGCACCGCCAGTGTCCTGGATGAGGGAGTATTCCTCGACACGCAGTGGATATTCGAGTTCGATGGCTTCGACCGGCAGGTTGGACGTGTTGGTGATGTTGACCTGCACGCCGTCCTTGCCGTCATGCGTGGCGCGCGCACCCATGCCGCCCCCCAGGGTCTCAAGATAGACGTACTGCCGTCCCGTCCTGGGATCGTTGCCGGCGAAGACCGCGCTGGTGTTGGCGCCATTGGCGGCAGCAATCACCTGATCGGGAATCTGCTCGGCCAGCGCGCCGAACACGCAGTCCACCACCCGCTGGCAGGAGTTGGCACGCATGGCCACCGCCGCAGGATGCTGGCAGTTGACAAAAGACCCCAGCGGCGCCTTCAGCTCAATGGCCCGGAAGATCCCGTCGTTGTTGGGGACACCGGGGTCCAGCAAGGCCTTCAGCGAGAAGCAGAGCGCGGATTGGGTCGCGTTCAGCGTCATGTTGAAGTTGCCCGGTACCTGAGGATCCGTCCCTTCGAAGTCAAACAGAATCCGGTCGCCGGTTTTTTCAATCCGCAGCTCGATGCGGATATCCTCGGTGCCCGCGCCGTCATCGTCCATGAAATCCGTGAAGCGGTATTCACCGTCAGGCAAAGTAGCGATGGCCTTGCGAATGCGCACTTCCGTGCGGTCCACGATCTCGTCGAAAATCAGCGCAATCTTGGCGGAGCCGTGTTGCGCAATCATTTCCTCCAGGCGCCGCACACCCAGATTGCAGGCGGCAATCTGCGCGTTCAGGTCGCCGCGGCGCTCTTCCGGCAGACGCATATTGAGCAACAGCATCTGCATGAGATCGTCGTTCAGCACGCCCTTGGAATAGAGTCGCATGATGGGAATACGCAGGCCTTCCTTGTAGATCTCGTCGAGCCCGCCAGACATGGATCCCACCGCTGCGCCACCGACGTCGGCATGGTGAATGATGTTGGCCACAAACCCTACCAGCTTGTCCCCATCGAACACCGGCATCGCCATATTGATGTCCGGCAAGTGGGTGCCGCCCGCCACGTGGGGGTCATTGGCAATGAACACATCACCCGGGGAGATGTCTCCCTTGTAGCGTTCAAGAATGTAGCTCATCAAGCCCGTCATCGACGCAAGGTGGATGGGCAGGGCCATCTCGGCCTGCACAATCAGCCGCCCGTTGGCATCGGCAATGGCGGTGGAGTGATCATGGCGCTCCTTGACGTTGGTGGAGAAGGCGCTGCGCATGAGCGTGATGAAGCATTCATCCGCAATCGATTTGAGGCCGTTCCAGGTGATTTCCAACGAGATCGGATCGATGGTGTTATCAGACATTTTTGAACTCCATGATCATGTTCATGCCGCTATCCACAGTAACTTGGGCGTGAGGCGGAACCACCGTAGTGGCATCGAATTGAGTAATGATGGCCGGACCGGACAGAACGGTTCCCGCAGGCAGACCGGCGCGGTCGTACATGGGTGTCTCGCAAGGCTCTGAATCGTTGAACCACACCGGTTGTGAGGCAAAGGGTTCGACTTTTGCCTGAATTTCGGCAGGCTTCATCGAGCCCTGACTCAGCCTGGCGACTGCCCGCAGACGGATATTGACGATCTCGATGGGCGCCTCGGTGTCGCAATGGCCGTAATTCCTGCGATAGGCAGTGAAGAACGCCTCCTTCAATTCGTCGATGGGCGGCAGTTCAGGCGCGGCCCCGGTTTGCGGCAACTCCACGGCCAGCTCATAGTTCTGACCGACATAGCGCATATCCAGGGTGAGTTCCATGTGAGTATCAATGGCGTTCTCGGCTTCTGCCGTGATCCATTGCTGCGCTTCACCGACCAATTCCTGGATGGTGGTCGCCGCAGCGTCCAGACCCCCCGCGAGCGCAATGCGCTGACTGGCGACAAAGTCTTCCTGAAGATCGGAGATGACCAGGCCTTCTGCGCAAAGAATGCCGGGCGACTGGGGGATGAGCACCTGCTTCATGCCCAGCGACTCTGCAATGTCTGCGGCGTGCAGACCGCCGGCGCCGCCAAAAGGCATCAGAGTGAAGGCGCGAGGGTCATGGCCCTTTTCAATGGAGACCGCACGTATGGCGCGCACCATGTTGGAATTCACGATGCCGATGATGCCAAGTGCTGCACGCTCGATGCTGATGCCCAGTGCATCAGCGATAGGCTGGACTGCCTTGACTGCCAGGTTGCGGTCGATCTTCATGTCGCCGCCCGTCAGGTTCTCTGGCAGTCGATTCAGGATGACGTTGGCGTCCGATACGGTGGGCAGCTCGCCGCCCTTGTTGTAGCAGGCCGGGCCGGGCACGGCGCCGGCGCTTTCGGGACCGACCTTCATCAGGCCGTCCGGCCCGAGCTGTGCAATCGAGCCGCCGCCGGCGCCCACTGTGTGGATGTCGACCATGGGCAGACGGATGCGGAAACCCGAGATATCACGCACACTGCTGATGGCCGTCTGGCCATTCCGTATCAGGCACACATCGGTGCTGGTGCCGCCCATGTCCAGTGTGATGACATTCTTGATCTGCGACTTCTCGCCGGCGCCTGCCGCACCAATAGCCCCTGCCGCCGGGCCGGACAGCGCCGTGCGTACCGGAAACAGGGTGGCGCGATCGACCGACATCAGCCCGCCACTGGACTGGAAGATTCCAACCGCGGCGTTGGGGGCGATGCTGGAAAGCTCGCGCTTGAGCCTGTCCATGTAGCGGCTGACCTCAGGCTGCAGAAAGCAGTTGATCAGCGCCGTGGAGAAACGCTCGTATTCGCGGAACTCCGGTTGAATCTCCGACGATACCGACACGAAAAGCTCCGGAAAAGCCTCGCGCAGGCGTTTGGCCAGATAGGCCTCGTGGCTGGGATTCAAATAGGAGAACAACAGGCATACCGCAATGCCCTCAATCTCGGGACGAGCCGCGATGGTCTTGATCAGCGCGTCGATATCCTCTTCGCGCAGTGCCCGAATGACCTGTCCTTCCGCGCCCATCCGCTCGTCGATCTCGAAACGCAGATCCCGCGCGGCCAGAGGCTGCGGCGCGTCCAGCTGCAAATCGTAGATGGACGGACGTACCTGACGTCCGATCTCCAGCAGATCGCGAAAGCCCTTGGTGGTCACCACGGCTACCTTGGCGCCCTTGCGCTGCAGCAGCGCATTGGTGGCGACCGTCGTGCCATGGGCAAAGCGGACGACGGCCTCAGGGGCAATGCCACCCCGCTCCATCAATTCACGCAGCCCCAGCAACACGGCTTGCGAAGGATCTTTAGGCGTGGAAGGACGCTTATGTATGTGGGCTCTTCCAGTGGAGAGTTCACGCGCATAAAAATCGGTGAAGGTGCCGCCAACGTCGACTCCTACCAGCCACTTCTCTTTACTGTCTGAGCTGTTCATCCGCCCTGTCTTCCCCGTGAAATTTGAAAAAAGAAACGATTCTCGGCTTCACTGCCAACTGAATCGTATCAAAGCAAAACCTTTGTGTATACATCTTGGATACAATAAATCGGCAAATCGTTTAATCGTTTTCCCTTATAGGGATTTCGTCGATTTATCGTTTATTTCCCTCACCCCACGCGGTGTGCGGCATAACTTCCGGGGCTGGCGGGAAACACGACCGTCTTGTCGCCATCAATGAAGACGCGCCGATGAATATGCGCATGCACCGCCCTGGCCAGCACCTGGCTTTCAACATCGCGCCCCAGCGAGACATAATCCTCGACGGACTGTGCGTGTGTGACTCTGACCGTATCCTGTTCAATGATCGGCCCTTCATCCAGATCGGCCGTCACATAATGAGAGGTGGCCCCCACCAGCTTCACTCCGCGCTTGAACGCCTGCTCATACGGCCGGGCACCCTTGAAGCTGGGCAGAAAGGAGTGATGAATATTGATGATGCGTCCCTGCATGGCCTTGCACATATCATCGGAAAGCACCTGCATATAACGCGCAAGCACAATCAGCTCGGCGCCGGTTTCCTCAATGATCGCCATTTGCCGGGCTTCCGCTTCCGGCTTGTTGTCCTTGGTGACGGGGATGTAATGAAACGGAATATCGTGGTTGACCACCGTTTTCTGGAAATCCAGATGATTGGAAATGACCCCGACAATATCGATCTGCAATGAGCCGATGCGCCAGCGATAAAGCAAGTCGTTCAGGCAATGGCCAAAACGCGAGACAAAAATCAGCACTTTCATCTTTTCGGCGGCATCATGAAAGGCATAGCTCATGTCGAACTTTGCGGCAATGTCCCGGAAACCATTTCTGAGCTGCTCCAGGGTCGTGCCTGTCTGACTTTGGATGCTGATCCGCGTGAAGAACCGGCCGCTTTCCTGATCATCAAACTGTGCACTGTCCGTGATATTGCAGCCATTGTCCGCCAGATAACCGGCGATGGCGGCCACGATGCCACGGGTTGACTGGCAAGTGACGGTCAAGACAAAAGTACTCATGTAGATAATCCCTTTTCAATATGCGTTCGAATGGGTCCACAAGACGCTGGACCCGTGATACTGCGTGACTGCGATGGCCCACGGAACGCGCAGCCGTGCAAGTTGGCATTGCCATGGCCTTGAATGTCGCCATGGCAACGCGAAGACGCACGGATGATGCGCTCGATCATTCGAGGGTTGTTTACGTGACAGCGACGGATTTTGCCGCGGCCAGCAAGGCCTCGAACAAGGAAGCCGCCGACGAGCCCGGCCCGCGAATGCTGTAGGACTGCCCCTGCTCGTTGCACAGGATGAAGCTGCTCATATGCTCAATCGAAGAGCGCAGCGCATCCCCGGCTTGCATGGCGCGTACATTGGCGCTACACAGGCGCTCGAACAGTGCCAGGCATTGTGGACCAGTGATTTCAAAGGCGCACCAGCCTCCGGTCTGCTCGGTGACCGAGGCGTTCTGACCAAATATCTGCTTGATCTCGTCGGCCAGCAGCTCATGGCTGGCAAGAGGTGCCTCGAACAGCCACTGCTCCGGCCCCGACCACCAGGCACGCACAGGGCGACTGTCCGTCATCCTTTGCGGTCCGGGCAATTCCGTTCCCAGATACTGCCGACCCGCAGCCAGTGTCTCGGACAACCGGTTCAGGCGGGCGGCCACGGAGGCCAGCGCCACCTCGGCGTTCTCGCTCACCAGCAGATCGCCGATGCGCTCCTCGCGGGGCTGGGTGCCCCCCAAGGCGGTAGCTTGTGTCAAACGGTACTCAGCCACGGAGCCGCCCTCCTTCAGGATCAACAAACACCGGCGACACCACACGTGCCTCCATATTCACACCATCGATCGGGCTGACCACCTGAATCGTGCTGCCCAACCGTTGCTCGCCTTCCTTGAGGAAAGCCAGGCCAATCGGACCGCCCACATGAGGCGACCAGGCCGCCGAGGACACCCAGCCGAGATCGTCAGACATCCGGCGCGGGGTATTGGCATCGAAGAGATGTGCTCCGGCGATAATGGGCGAACGCCCGTCCACCGGCTGCAGACCGACCATCCGATAGCCGGCCTCGTCGGCCAGCGCGGGCCGCCGGGAAAGCACGGCGCCAATGCTGTCCTTCTTGCGCGAGACCATACGCCCCAGGCCCAGATAGGTAGGTGAAGTCTGGCCGTTCAGTTCGGGGCCGGCCGCGTGGCCTTTCTCGATGCGCAGCACACCCAGCGCCTCAGTGCCATAGGCTACTACGACGAACTCTTCGCCGGCCTTCATCAGGACCTGCATGAGGGAATCGCCATAGCGCGCCGGCACCGCCAGCTCGTAAGCCAGTTCTCCCGAGAAGGAAATCCTGAACAGCCTGGCCCGAACCCCCTGACATACGCTCAGTTCCGCACATGCCATGAAAGGGAAGGCCTCGTTGGAAATATCGTGCTGGGCATCGACCACCTTCTGCAACAGGCGGCGGGCGTTCGGGCCCGCAATGGCATACTGCGCCCACGCGTCGGTGGTCGAGACCAGCTGCACATCCAGATCGGGCCACAGGCATTGGCGGCAGAACTCCATGTGCCGGAAAATGGCTACGGCATTGGCTGTGGTGGTCGTAACCACAAAGTGATCTTCCGCCAGCCGGGCCGCTGTGCCATCGTCCTGCGCGAAGCCGTCCTCGCGCAGCATGAGCCCGTAACGCACCCGGCCGACGGCCAGGGTTTCCATCATGTTGCAGTAGACCCGGTTCAGAAATGTCGCCGCATCCGCGCCCTGCACGTCGATCTTGCCCAGCGTGGTCACGTCGCAGACGCCGACACTGTTGCGCACGGCCAGGACCTCGCGGTCCACACTCTGGCGCCAGTGCGTCTCCCCGGCTCGCGGGAAATATTGTGCCCGCAGCCAGTTGCCGGCTTCCACAAATACCGCGCCCTGCTCCACCGCCCAGTGGTGCGACGACGGCAGGCGGTAGGGCCGGAAACCCTGCCCCCTGGAACGTCCCGCCAGTGCACCCAGTGCCACCGGCGTGTAGGGTGGCCGATACATGGTGGTGCCCGTCTCGGGAATACTCTTGCCCGTGAGCTCCGCCATGATGGCCAGGCCAATCACATTGGACGTGCGTCCCTGGTCGGTCGCCATGCCCAGCGTGGTATAGCGCTTCAGGTGCTCGACCGAGCGGAAATTCTCGCGATGCGCGATACCGATATCCTTGGTGGTGACATCGTGCTGCAAGTCCACCCAGGCCCTGCCCTTGCCCGGAACATGCCACAAGGCACGGATGCGAGCCTGCCGCTCATCGGTGGCGGGCAGCCGGATGGCTTGGGCTTCAATGCCCAGCGCCTGCAATGCCCGAGAGGCGCCTTGCACTCCGCTGCTCATCGCCTGCGCGGTGGTGAACTCACCCGCCGCCGCACCCGCGACGGTCATTCCTGCGGGCAGTCTTTCGCCTGGTACGAACGCGGCAATGTCCTCCCGCCATACCGGCTTGGAGGCAAAATGGGCCGTCAGCTGGACATTGGGATTCCATCCCCCCGAAACGCCCAGCGCACCGCAGGCGATCTGCCGCTGTTGCCCATCGGCCAAGCGCACGGTGACCGACTTCAGCCCGCTGCGCCCCGCCGTATCCGTGACGACCGCACCCTTGAGGACTTCAACGCCTGGGCAATCCGGCGCATCGCTGCGGCTATCAATCACCGC
>Ga0172382_10010621_pt1 | contig 12316 bp, 9 predicted proteins | sample Leawel138RmetaG_FD_122245 | JGI IMG/M metagenome (GOLD analysis project Ga0172382, IMG submission 122245) | Leachate microbial communities from a municipal landfill in Southern Ontario, Canada - Leachate well 138R metaG | ecosystem: Engineered > Solid waste > Landfill > Unclassified | place...
ACTTTGAAAACAAGAAAACATATTCGTGAGCCCTGGTTGGCCGATCCCGAACTGACTCGGGTTGACAATTCGGTTTGTACCAGACTATGTCAGATCTCAGGTACCATCCGGCTTCTTGGAGCGCAAACGCGATCCGCCAGGGAACTCCAATTAAATCCTTAGGCTTTAGTCCCTTCGGTGTCGGAGGACGATACTGCATTGCACGAGCCGGGTTCTTTCTATCGATGTCTCGCCATGTCCTGTTTCCACTGGTATAGGAGTCGCCCACATTCAACCACAAAGTCCCATCGTCTGCCGTCGTACGTCGAACGTCTTCGAAAACCGCGACCAATTTGGCAATATACGACGAAAGCTCCGGCTCCGCTCCAATCTGATTATCACGGTCGATACCATAGTCCCGTAAACCCCAGTAGGGAGGACTTGTGATACACGTGTTGAAATACCCCGAAGGGAGCGTCTTTAGTCCCTCGCACACGTCTGAGACGACAATCAAAGATTCATCCATCGGAGATGTTACGGTTTGTTGGCCTCTACTCGGTTGGTCGAAAAGGTTCATCTGGATCACACCTATATAACGTGTCAAGGACGATTTCTGCTTCAGCAAAGGGTAACACAAAAGAATCTGGCTACGAAAGTACATTTCGTCAAGTCGCGAAGGGTGCGGAGTGAGGCTCCGAATAACAACGCAATGACCGCATATTAAATGCCCTCAAGGACGCGGCGGTCTTCGTCGTCCAGCCGGTCCAGGAGGTCCTTGCCAAGACGGGCAAAAATCCGCTGGGCGAAGAGCTCCATCCAGATGAACTGGTGGGTTATGAGGACGAGGTTGGTGTTGGTCGTCACAGTGGCCAGGGCGGTTTCGCCGGGTCCGGCGATAAGACACTCCCGTTCGTCGGCGACGGCCAGAATTGTGCCGCCGAGCTGGTGCAGTTCCGTTTCGTGTTTGGGGTGGTGGATGACGTCACCGACGTCAAAGGTAGCATCGCCTGTTAACATGACGCCCAGGCGAACCCCACGGTCATAGGCCGATCGGAGGTCATCGTCCAGAACAGCAAGATCGGCGTCGCCAAGGACGATCATAATCTCCCGTTCGGCGTCGGCACACATACCTCGGACGTGGTGGACCGCGTCGTCGTGGCCGGTGAAGTTCCAGACTCGGCCGTCGTCCCGGCGGGTATAGAGGGACGCCAGGCTCCCTTTCAGCTCTTCAGCTTTCTTACGAGCCGTTTCAGCGTAGCGATCGAGAATGACCGAAGGGTCGACGGGGCGGTAATAGCCGGCTTTTTTCTCACGTGTCATGAGGACGGCCCCTCTCGTTTCCAGGCGGGAGAGGGCCTCATAGACCATTGAGCGGGGAACACCGGCCCGCTTCGCCACCTGGTAGCCGGTGACCGGGTATTCGGACAGGAGGGCAATGTAGACCTTTGCCTCATACTCGGTCATGCCGAGAGATGTCAGTTTTTCAATCAGTTCTGATGTTTCCATATGCTTTTCTCTTCCAGCCGTCTCATTGTCCTGCCGAACGAGGAAAAAGTGAAGTATCTCGATACAACGATTACCTCACTCCGGCGCAGTTGACTTTCATAGTAGTAGTTAGTATATAAACTACTATTAATAAGGAGAAGATGTGGTTAAAGACGTAGTAGTGCCTGAGAGCAAAACAGACCAGAGAAATGCAGTTAGTGACGGTATGAGCCCGAATGAGCCGGCACGAGCGGGGCTGTTGTCCCGGATGAACGTCTGGCGGAGTACCTCCGAGCGGATCGAGGCGCTCTTTGTTGTTCTGACTCTGGCAGGTCTGGTTGCCGGAATCATTCTGGACAGGGTGTACTTCCCGGATGGAGTCGCGCTGCGGGGCGCCGGTTTAGTCCTTCTCTCGGTACACATGGCCACCTATTTCTTCGGCGGCTTTTTTGCGGTACTGGAAATCGTTAAGGCGGTTCGGGCGTTCACCGTAGAGGTGGACATGCTGATGGTCCTGGCCGCACTGGGTGCTGCCTACGTCGGCGCCTGGAGTGAGGGTGCGACCCTTCTCTTTTTGTTCTCTCTGAGTAACGTCCTGCAGACCTACGCGATGGGACGCACCCAACAGGCGATATCCGCCCTTTTGACGTTGCGTCCGGATACGGTGCTGTTACGAAGGGACAGGGAGATCGTGGAGGTTGCCCTGGACGACGTGACTGTAGGAGATGTCTTTATCCTGCGTCCCGGTGACAGAGTTGCCCTGGACGGTCGGGTCGTTTCCGGCAGTGGGTACTTTGATGAATCTTCAGTTACCGGTGAGTCCCTGCCGGTGGGAAAGGCCGCCGGCGACGACGTCCTTGCGGGGACGCTGAACCAGAGCGGTGCCTTTGACGTCGAGGCCACTCGGCCCGCCTCGGAGAGTACCCTTTCCCGGATTATCACCATGGTCGAGGATGCCCGGGAACACAAAGGGGAGATGCAGAGTTTTCTGGACCGGGGGGAGAAGTACTATACCGTCGGTGTTATCGTTTCGGTGGCGCTGTACATAGTGGGAATGAACTTCCTGACGGCCAATCCTTTCAACGAGATATTTTACCGGGCCATGGTCCTGCTTACGGTAGCCTCACCGTGTGCTCTTGTGATCAGTGTGCCCGCTTCGGTCCTGAGCGCGATCGCCGGCGGCGCCCGGGGCGGTGTTCTTTTCAAAGGCGGCGGCTACGTGGAGGCGTTGTACCGTGTCAAGACGATCGCCTTTGACAAGACGGGAACCCTTACCTATGGTCGCCCGGAAGTGGCGGACCTGCTTCCCGCCGATGGTGTCGCCCCGGAATACCTTCTGGCCGTGGCCGCCCGGGCGGAGATCAACAGTCAGCATCCGATTGCCCGGTCTATTGTGCGGCACGCCGGTAAAGAGGGTATATACCCGTCCGAACCGGACCATTTTGAAGAGAGTATCGGCAGTGGTGTTCTGGCCCGCTGGAACGACCGGGAGACGCTGATCGGTTCACCCCGGATGATGGCCGAGCGGGGGTACCCGGTGGATGCCGATTCGGGTATGACGCAGCGTATAGAGGAGCTCCGCCGGCATGGACGCAAGACGGTCCTCCTGGTCCGCCACGACGGTGAGTACCTGGGTACCATTACCGTTATGGACCGGGAACGGACCGATGCGGCCGAACAGATTCGGCGTCTTCGGAAAGAGGGTATTCGCCGGATTGTCATGCTTACCGGTGACGATTCCACTACCGGGCAGGCCGTGGCGGACCGCCTTGGGGTGGATGAAATGCACGCCGAGCTTATGCCGGAAGACAAGGTGACGCGTATTGAGGAACTGCAGGAGCGGTACGGGGCGGTTGCCATGGTGGGTGACGGTGTGAACGACGCACCGGCGCTGGCGCGGTCTCAAGTGGGTATTGCCATGGGTGCCGCCGGAACGGACGCGGCTCTGGAGAGTGCCGATGTGGTGCTTATGGCCGATGATCTGGGGGCACTTGTCAGGGCGGTAAAGGTCAGCCATCGGGCGAGGCGGATCATCAGGCAGAACGTTGTGTTTGCCATGGGGGTGGTTGTGGTCCTGGTGGCGCTGACGCTTACGGTTGGTGTGCCCCTGCCGCTGGGTGTCCTGGGGCATGAGGGCAGCACCATTATTGTCGTTCTCAACGGGCTGCGTCTGTTGAAAAAACCGGTCTGAGTTTTCAAGGCCCGCCTGGGGGCGTGTCGATCCGGTAGTCGCAACAGTTTTCCAGGTTTCTGGCTCAGCGGAACGCAAGTTCGATATATTCAAAAAAAGATGATCGGCTTGCAAACGCACTGCGCCGGGGGTACCCTTGGCTATGCCTGAAAAACGCTATTTCAGTTACCGGCAGATTCACCGGACGGTGAAGGATATGTCCCGGCGGATCGTCGCCGACGGCTACAACCCGGATGTGATTGTGGCGATTGGGACGGGCGGTTTTATTCCGGCGCGGATTCTGAAGACGTTTATCAACCGGCCGATTTTGACGGTGGGGCTCCAGTTGTACGACGAGAACAACGTGGCGGCCGACGTGCCTCGGAAGGTCCAGTGGATTGACGAGGTGGAGCGGAAGCTGGCGGGACGGAAGGTGCTGTTGGTAGACGAGGTTGACGACACGCGGACGACGCTGGAGTACTGTCTGAAAGAGCTGTTGTCCAACGGGCCCGCCGAGGCTGCGGTGGCGGTGCTGCACCGGAAGAACAAGCCCAAGCGCGGTGTCATACCGGTTGAGGTGCGGCGTTTTTACGTGGGTGAAGAGCTGGAAGACGTGTGGGTTGTCTATCCCTGGGACGCTGAAGATATCGACGAACACTGCGCCCGGGCGGAGGGCTAACCCGTTACTCGGCCGAGGCGAAGCGTTGGTTACCCGGGCGGAGGAGTAATCACCCGGGCGGAGCGGTCAAGGATGGGCGCCGCCTGCGCCCGGGTAGGTTCAGTTGACGGGTACCCCAAAGGCGATACCGAGGGCAAAGGTCCGGTTGGCGTCAAGGGCGTCGGTGAGCATGGCGTCTATGACGAACTTGTACTTACTCAAATTGGCGTTTGCCGCCAGATCCAGCCGGACTCCGGTGTTAAAGGCGCCACGATACCACGCATTTGCGCCGACAGGGTCAACGCTGTAGCTGAAGTTGGAAAAGTCGTTGATCCAGTGCAGATAGCCCTGGAAGACTTCGGGAAAGAGGAGCAGATCAAAACCCATACCAAAGTCGATCGCATCGTCGGACACGTCTTTTCCAAAAGTCTTGCCGATCACAAAGGTCGTCTCGGCGGGCATACGGAAGAAGGTACCGGGATACGTCGCGGCAACGTAGAGCTGCTGGTACGCTTCGGTATTGCCGGCGATCTGAATTGACTGAAAGGTGCCGCCGATCGCTACTGCGGTACCCTCGGTGGGTAGCTGTACTTTGCCGCCGATGATGAAGTCCTCGTTATCTTCACCACGGTTGGTGTCATAGGCAAAAGAAATTTCACCGAAACGCAAGAAACTGATACTCGCCTTGGGGATGTGGGCCGTATCGTCATCCAGAATCGCGTGATAGCCGAGGTCCAACCCGAAATCGGTGCTCCGTTCCCACCCGATTCGCCCGGAGGGAATGCCGATGAGCCCGGTCTGGCCGTTCAGGCTCATACCCTTGAGAGACTGGGCTCCCACCATCGGGACAACCGCCGAGAAGATGATAACCATCAGGACAACCATCAGTGGAAACGTACCTTTTTTGGACAACATCAGAAGCTCCTTTTAAAATGTCTGATACTTCGAAGTGTACTGAAATCGGAGGCAAATTCCAAGAAATAGCGTGGGCGTATTGGCAACGGCGGAATAAGTCGCACAAAAAAGGTCCGCCGTTAACGGCGGACCGGTTCTTGATCTGTCTCTGTCAGGCAATGACCTTGGTCTTGGCCTTTTTCATGTACTCAACGGCGAGCTTGGCGCCGTCTTTTATCGCCTCATACCCGGTGCACCGGCAGAGGTGTTCGTTCAACGGTGAGAACAGCTCGTCATCGGTCGGGTTGGGGTTGGCCTGCAGTGTCGCATACAGTTCCATGACGATTCCGGGAATGCAGTAGCCGCACTGCACGGCGCCGGCGTCAACAAGGGCGCGCTGTATGGGGTGCAGATCCATACCGTTGGCGATTCCCTCTACCGTAACGATCTCTGCTCCCTGAACCTTCTTCATCTGAAGCATGCAGCTCTTTTCGGTCTTTCCGTTTACCACCACGGTACAGGCGGCGCAGGACAAGTTGTCACAGCCTCGCTTTGCACCGGTGAGATTCAGGTTTTCCCGGAGTATATCAAGCAATTTGTCGTTAGGTTCGGCTTCGACGGTGCGTCGTTTGCCGTTAACGGTGAATGTAAACTTTTCCATCCTTACACTTCCTTTTTATCGTTGCCCGACATCGCGGCAAGGATCTGCTGAGGCGTTACCGGAATCTCGGAAAACTCCACGCCGATAGCGTCATAGATTGCGTTCACGATAGCCGGTGCCACACCCAACAGGGGGTGTTCGCCGATTCCCCGGGCTCCAAAGGGGCCAATTTCTCCGGGGGTTTCTACAAACTCAATGGTCTGTTTTCCCGGTGCTTCGTTGAATCGCGGTATGTGGTATTGGTTGAACCGGGGGTTTTTCATCTTCCCGTTTTCGTCAAACTCCAGCTTCTCATAGAGAGCCGCCCCAATTCCCATGACCACCCCGCCGGCAACAACGCCGCGGATAATCATCGGATTGATGACCCGCCCCACGTCAAAGGAGGAGGCAAAGTGGTCAACAAACACGGTTCCCGTCTTCTTTTCGATCCTGATGTCGCAGCCCTGGGCACCAAAGGTGTAGCTTACTCCCATGTTTCCCTGACCGTTCTGATCCGGTCCTGAGTAACGGGGCAACCGGGAGTCCGCTGTAGCCTGGACGACCTCTCCAACGGTGATTCCGTCGGGATACATATAGCCCCGGCAGATCTCAGTCACCGGAACGGAGACACTGGGGTCGCTTTTCAGAAAGACCGAATCGCCGTCGTACTCGAGGAAGTCCTCATCCACCCGCAGCACCTGGGCGGCGGTTTTCTTCAACTGGGCAATCGCCTTCTCGGCGGCCCGGACAATGGCCCGGCCTCCCTGGGTGGTGAACATACTCCCGATGGTCTGCCACTCGTAGGGGCAGTATTGAGTGTCAATTTCGTCGAAACTTCTCACCCGGTCCGGTGAGATCTTTAGTGCTTCCGCCGTCACCTGTTTGACCACGGCACGCAGCCCCTGGCCGACTTCGGCTCCTCCACAGTTTACACTTACACTGCCGTCGTGGTTGAACTTCAGATAGGCGCCTTTTGTTGAGAAGGGAGCACCCTTGGGTGATTTCATGATCGCCGCAAATCCGCGGCCGTAGAAGTACGTGTCGTCTTCTTTCGGTTTTGGCGTCTTGAACAGAGCGTCCTTCACCTTTGTCACCGTGGCGTTGATATCGCCGTTTGTCTTCCAGAGCTTCTCTCCCAGGCACGTTGTCTTTCCCGGTCCCAGGTAGTTCTTTTCCCGCAGTTGAAAGGGGTCCATTTTCAGTTTTCGGGCCAGCCGATCCATCAGAATCTCGACGGCCAAATGCGACTCCTGGTGCCCGTACCCGCGAAAGGCACCCACCGGTGGCGTGTTGGTGTACACGCTGTACCCCTGCAGGTTGGCGTTGGGGAACTCATAGGGTCCGCCGGCGTTATGTGCCGCCGCCATGGCGACGTTGACACCGGTATCGGCGTAGGCGCCGGTTGTGTGAAAGACTGTGGCTTCTATCCCGGTGACGGTACCGTCTTTTTTCGCACCGATTTTCATGCGCGTACGGATCCCGTGACCCAGAAGGGTGCTGGTAAAGTCTTCCTGTCGGGTGGACATGAACTTGATCGGATGGCCGGGAACAAAGCTGGCAATATAGGCTACCGTCTGTTCAATGGTGACGTCCGATTTGTAGCCGAAACATCCGCCCAGATCGACAACGTGCACTCGCACTTCGCCGATTGGTCTGCCGTAGGCGTGGGCCAGATCTTCCCGAACGATAAACGGACAGATCGTTGTTGACCACACCTCTATCTGTCGGTCTTCCTTGAACCACGCAATGGTCCCGTGCGTTTCCATTGCAGCGCAGGAACCCAGGGGATAGTCGAACTCCCCTTCGATGGTGACCTCCGCTTCTTTCATGCCCGCCTGGATATCCCCTTTGTTGAGGGTGTAGTGGCAGGCCACGTTGGTCCCCGGTACCGGCGGGAGTGTCGGAAGGTGCCAGTACTCCCCGTTTCTTTCGTGGATCAGAGCTGCATCGTCCTTCATCGCTTCAAGGGCGTCGGTGTAGACCGGCAAGGGTTCGTACTCGACCTTGATCCCTTTCAGGGCTGCTCGGGCCTGTTCAAGCGTCTCGGCGACGACTGCCGCCAGGGGCTCTCCCATGTGTCGGACCTTCTCTACCGCCATCGGTATCTGATCCGCGATGTTGTCGCCGTAGAAAATATCGGACCCCTGTCCGGTCACTACTTTGACAACCCCTTCCATCGCCTCTGCCTCACTGGTGTCGATCGATTTGATCATGGCGTGGGCGTACTTCGGCCGGAGGATAGCAGCGTGCAGCATCCCCGGTAACTTCACATCGTCCAGGTAGATCGTCTTGCCGGTCACCTTTCCGATGGCGTCGGGACGTTCAATGTCTTTTCCGACATACGTCATCTGTTTCATGAAACCATCCTTATTCTATTTTCCTTGATTTGGGCAATATTTCCATAGCATCGTACCCACGCTTGCCGCCGTAGTCGTCAGCCTCCTCCCCCGTTTTGGGGGAGGTCGATGGTGCTAATTCCGCGAATATCTTTCGTCGCATCTGCGTTTTCGATGTACAGATTCTAAAATTGAATCGTGTTTCTCCTGTCAGGCCTTCTTGGTCACCTTTTCGGCGATGTAGTAGCACAGGACCGCCACGATCATCGCGTTGATAGCGGCAATGCCAAAGGATACAAAGTTACCGACCAGCGCACCGGCGACGACACCGATGATTGCACCGTAGTTGACTTTCTGGGTCGGCTTTGAGCCTTCTTCGTAGTTCTTTCGGTTCCAGAAGAAGTCAAGGGCGATAATGGCACCGACCGGGGGTAACGTTGCATTGAGAAAGCTCAACCAGCCGATGAAGTTAAAGTACAGCCACATTGCAGTAACTGTCCCGATAAAACCGGCGATGAGGACCATGGGGCGTTTTCTGATCTTGGTGATGTTGGAAAGCCCGAGACCGGAGGTGTACAACGCGTTGTCGTTGGTCGTCCAGATGTTGGCTCCCAGCACGAGAATTGCGGGAATTGCCAGGCCCTGGGCGATCATCACGTAAAAGATGTCGTCCGCTCCGGTAAAGGCGCCACCGACCGCACCAAACGCAAACATCAGCGTGTTGCCGAGGAAAAACGCTACAACAGTGGTGATTACCGCACTCTTGTTGGTCTTGGCAAATCGAACAAAGTTGGGGGTGGCGGTACCACCGCTGACGAAAGACCCGATCACCATGCCGACGCCCGCAAAGACGGTAACGCCACCGGCCGACTGCGCAAAGATTGCGTTTAGCCCGCCGCCCTCAACTGCCGCAGTGATCATCGAGTACGTTCCAAGGATGGCGATCAACGGCACCGATATGAGACTGACGATCTCAAGGCCCTTGATCCCGAAGTAGGCAGAACCGGTCATCAGGACACCGGCAATAACCAGGAGAAGAACTGGGCTCACCCCGAGCAACTCCGCCGTCGGGATCGCAAACATCGCAACACCAACGCCAAACCAGCCGATCTGGGTGAAGGTGATCAGCGCGGAGGGTAGAAACGACCCAACCGTGCCAAAGGAGCGTCGTGCGAGAAGGTCCAGGCTCATTCCCGTCGAGCTACCGATGTACCCCAGGATGCCGGTATACGCACCGAGGATGGTGCCTCCGATGAGAATCGCCCAGACAAATCCGCCCAGGTTGAGTCCGTTCCCAAGACGGGCCCCTACGCTCATACTTGCCGAGAAAAAGGTGAATCCCAGCATGATGACAAACATCGACAAAAACCCTTTACGGGCAGACTGCGGTACCGGCTCTAGAGAGTAATCGGCATCGACATGCCCTTGTTGTTGGGAAGTATTGTCCATTAGTGACCTCCGATATGATTGTTGGTGTAACTAGTTACACTGTGTCTTTCACTATAGGTCCGAAAGCGGGTGCTGTCAATTTCATTAGACAACCGATGCGTGGTACCATACCTGTGCAGGGAAGCTGTGCAGGGAAGCTGTGCAGGGAACGATGCGGGTGCGAATGGCATGAATATCAAGCGAGTTGCAAAAATTGCCGAGGTCTCGGTCGCCACCGTCTCGCGGGTGCTTAACCACCCGGAACGTGTCAGCCCGGAGACGCGTGAAAGGGTGCTCACCGTGATCAGGGAGAAGAACTACACTCCCAACTGGTTTGCCCGGGGGCTTAACCACGCCAAGACCAACACGATCGCCATTCTCGTACCCGCCTTCGTCAACGACATCTACCAGGAGATCATCGCGGGGATCGAAACGGTCGCCCACAAAAAACGGATTGCGGTATTTCTCTGTGATACCCACAACGACCGCAGTGCCGAGTACGAGTACCTGTCGATGGTGGTGGAGCGGCGGGTGGACGGCGTTGTACTCGTGTCGTCCCTTCTTGAGGGGGAGGAGACGGAACTTCTCCACTCGGCGAAAGTGCCGTGCGTAGCTGTGGGGCCCAACTGGACCGACGGTTGCCGCGCCCACTGTTCTATTGACCAGGCCGGAGGGGTGTACCACCTTACCCGGCACATGCTGGAGATGGGGCACCGCCGTCTGCATTTGCTGGTAAGTAACGCCCACCAAGGAGAACGGGAAGAGATCGAGCGGGGATTTCTGGATGCGTGTGCAGAGGTACCGATAACCGGGGAGGTCCACATCGGGGAGGACAACGTTCGAGGAGGATACCTCGTCGGGAAAAAACTCCTCCAGCACAACCGTTCCGGCGTCGCTCTCATCACCCGGTCGAGTCACCAGGCGTTTGGCGTGATGCAGGCTGCACAGGAGGTGTCGGCTCCCATCCCCGAAAAAATCGCCATTGCCAGCATGACCGGATCGCCGATGAGCGCCGTGGTTTCACCACCCTTGACGCACCTCGATCAGCCGGCAGTACGCCTCGGCATGGTTTCGGCACGAATGCTCTTCGATATGGTAGAGCATGAATGGACCGCCGACGGAACCGAGCCGCCGCAGAAGATGGTGCTTCATCCTCGGTTGAAGATCGGAATGTCTTGCGGGAACACCAAGCATATCTACGAGTTATTTGACTGATGAAATTACCGCTAATGAAAAACGGAGAGATTCTATGGCAACATCAATACGATTGATGGGTCTGCAGTTAAAAAATCCGGTCATCGTTGCCGCCGGCCCCTGGGCACGGGACGGGGCATCGTTGCAGCGGTGTATCGACGCCGGGGCCGGGGCCGTTATCACCGAGACGGTAACGATGGAGGCCAACGCCAACATCTACCCCCGTCTCTATTACGACAAAAACCGGCTCTTCAACACCAAGTTGTATTCCAACCTGCATCTTGAGGAGTGGGAGGAGGAAATCCGCAGCGTCGACCGGAAGGATGCCAAGTTGATTGTGAGTATCTGGGGCTCTTCGGCCTCGGAGCTCGCCTACCTTGCCGCCAAGGTTGAGCGAATGGGGGCCGACGCGATAGAAATCAGCATCTCCGCCCCGATCGGCACCCGCAACCAGAGCATCAACAACCACCCGGTCCAGATATACGAGTACATCAAAGCCGCCGTCGACGCCGTCAGGATTCCGGTGATGGTCAAGCTCTCGTACGAAGCGGCGATCTCTCCCGATATACTCACCTCAATCGCCGAGACCGGCGCCCGCGCGGTGAGCGCCATCGATGCGCTTAAGGGTATTTCCGGGGTGGATATCGAGGAACAGCGCGCGCAGATGCCGGCCTACGGCGGTTACACGGGGACCAACATTCGCCCGGCCGCACTCGCTACAACCGCCTCGCTCAAACAGCAGACATCCTTCGAGATTTGCAGCGTAGGGGGAATATCGACGTACCACCACGTACTGGAATTTCTGATGCTCGGCGCCCAGGCGGTCCAGATTGCATCGGTAATTCATCTCCACGGGTACGAGGTGATCTCCACCATCATCTCCGACCTCACCGCGTGGCTGTTGAGCCACGGACACCGGGACGTGTCTGCAATAAGCGGTGTCGCCCTTTCGACTCTCCAGCCCTTTGAAGACATCAAGCCCATCCCAATGCACGCCCGCCTTACCCGGGACTGCGGCGAACCGTGTGAGATATGTCACCAGAGCTGTATCTACGGCGCGGTAGACCGGGATGAGCGCGGCCTTATCCGTATCTCCCCGGACCGCTGTACCGGGTGCGGCCTGTGCATCGACCGCTGTCCCCTCAATCTGATACGGCTGGTCTGGGATTAGGGTATACTCCAGAGCATGAACCCCGAATCGGCTAACGCTATCCGTCCGCTGACGCCGGAACTGGAGGCAAACATCGAGCGCAGTCCCCTGCTCAACATCGATACCTTCCTGATTCCCAGCCCCTACGTACGGGAGGCGGACATCAGGAAGGACTACGACCACAGTTTTGTCTGGGTCGAAGAGGGCGAACTCCTCGGCTATATCCTGGTCTACTCTAACCCGGAACAGAACTCGTACCTGATCTACAAGATCGTCACCAGCCCGTTTGTCCGCGGCCGCGGTATCGGGACCGCCCTGGCAGCCCATCTGGTCCATGCGATTCCCGAAGAGGCGACGGTGTACCTCTACATCTGGGAACGGC
>Ga0172382_10010623_pt1 | contig 12314 bp, 10 predicted proteins | sample Leawel138RmetaG_FD_122245 | JGI IMG/M metagenome (GOLD analysis project Ga0172382, IMG submission 122245) | Leachate microbial communities from a municipal landfill in Southern Ontario, Canada - Leachate well 138R metaG | ecosystem: Engineered > Solid waste > Landfill > Unclassified | place...
CCCGTCGCCGGAAATGCGGTGCGCTCTTACCGCACCTTTTCACCCTTACCGGCGCTTGCGCGCTTTGGCGGTATATTTTCTGTGGCACTTTCCGTAGGCTCACGCCTCCCGGCCGTTAGCCGGCGCCTTGCCCTGTGGAGCCCGGACTTTCCTCCCCGGATTGCTCCGCGGCGGTCGTCTGGCCCACTCCGTTGCGGATCATACGCGTTTTGAATCCTCCTGTCAGAAGAAAAACGCGGAGCCGGATTCTCGCACTATACTTCCTACGTTGGGGTGCGCAGGTGTAGGTCGCGGCAGGACGCTGTTCAGTGCGGGTCTGCGGAAAGGAGCGAAATGACATGATCAACGATAGTTTTCTCGACGAATCAAGGGAAGTGCCATCGACGACACCGATGGAACGGGTGGTCGCCTGGTCCGTTTTCCGGAGCCGTGAGGAGGCGCGGAATCTGGTGGAGCACGTCTATCTGGCCCCAGGGCAAAGCCTCGTCGGTGGCCATGGGCAGGACAGTGTTGCGCCGTACTGGTGGGCGGGAGTGCAGGTGCCAGACGTCAGCCATTGGGGGAACGTGACCGCGGTCCATAAACACGGTCGCCTCGGAGACTGAGTTCGGGCAGGCGTCGGCGCAATTCCGCCATCAGGCGCTCGCGATCACGGTAAGCACCCACCACCTGCAGTTCGTGGGCAAGGGCCAATGCCTTGCCCAACTGCGGTCCGGGGGTGAGTCCCAGTGCCATCAGGTCAGGCCCCTTCAGCAATGGTTTCGGCAGACGGGGCCAGGCATTCATCTCCTGCCAGAGCCTGCGGGCGGTGTCTATGGCCGGTGGGTGCTCCCTGCCTGCCCCGCGCGCGTCCGCCACGGCGACATCCAGCAGTAAGGAGAGGTCAGGAACCTGCAGCGCAAGGTGGGCATAGGCGGCGCGCCCGGCGCCATCGCGGTACAGGGCATAGGGAGCGCCGTGCCAGCGAATGACCGGCAGTATCTGACGGCTGAGATGTGTGCCCGGAAAATAGCGGCCCAGAAAAGACTCGGCGGCGGTGCGTGCTCGTTCATGCCCGAAGGCGCGCCAGCGACCCTGAGGATCGCGCCGGGTGGTGCTGGCTTTGCCGAGATCGTGCAGCAGGGCGCTGAGCATGAGGATGATATCGCGCGACCGGTCGCCGCTGCGTAGTTGGCCGGCAGCAGCCAGTACTCGCCCCGTATGTATCCATACGTCGCCTTCGGGATGAGCATCGGGACGCTGGGGTACGGCCTGCAGGGCATGGAGTTCGGGGAATCGGGTGACAGCTCCGGTAAGGGCGAGACTATCCCATGCCCGGATCAAGTGCTGGCCGCGCAGAAGCAGCGCCTCCCACTCTTTGCGCAGACGTTCCCCGGAGACTTGCTGCAGGCGGGGCGCCAGTTGGCGGCAGAGGGCGGCAGTCCGGGCTTCAATGGAAAATCCGAGCTGCCCCGCCAGTCGGGCGGCGCGGAAAACGCGCAAAGGGTCCTCGCCGAAACTATCCGCCGACACCACGCGCAGCCGCCGGGCGTGGAGGTCGTCCACACCGCCAAAGTGGTCCAGCAGACGCTGCGTCCGCCAGTCCCAGACCAGGGCGTTGACTGAAAAATCCCGCCGCTGTGCGGCGATCTCCCAGGGCAGGTGGGGGTCGATACGCCCGCCTTGGGCCTGGGGCAGGGCCATCTCCGCACCCGCTACCACCCACACTGCACAGCGGCCGCCTACCCGATGGGCGCCAAAAGGCATCAGACACTCGCCCAGGCGTGCCTCGCTCAACCCGTGAATTTCCAGATCCCAGTCGTGGGCGGCCATACCCAGCAGGGCATCCCGCGGCGTGCCGCCCACCACCAGGACTTCTGCCCCGGCCCGCTGCAGGGCCGTGAGAACGGGTGTCAGCGCGGCAGGTGGTTCGAGGAGCATGGTGATCAGCCCTTGCCGCTGCCCATTTGCGTCAGGAGAGCGGCGTAACGCTCGGCGACGACGCGCCGTTTCACTTTGAGGGTGGGTGTCAGTGCGCCATTGGTTTCACTCAGTGCTTCCGGCAGCAGAGCGAAACGCTTCACCTGTTCATGGGAGGGCAGGTCGGCGAGGGCGGTCGCGATGGCCTTATGGATGGCTTTGCGGGTAGCGGCTTCGTCCGCGTGGTCACCGACACGCGCCTTGAGGACCTCCTGATTGGGAAAGATGAGCGCCACAAGATAGGGCATTCGGTCACCGAAGACGACGGCCTGTTCGATCAGCGCTTGTGCCATCAGGCGCATCTCGATTTTTTGCGGCGGAATATTCTCGCCGGCGGAGTTGACGATCAGGTCTTTCTTGCGGTCGCTGATCCGCAGGTAACCGTCCGGGTCCAGACTGCCCACGTCGCCGGTGTGCAACCAGCCGTCTGCCAGTGCCTCGCCCGTCGCGCTCTCGTTGTTCCAGTAGCCCAGCATGACGGACGGGCCGCGCACCAGGATTTCGCCATCTGCGGCCATACGCCCCTCGAGATTCGGCAGGAACCGCCCCACGGTTCCCGGACGAATGGCTTCCAGTGGATTGGCGGCGATCACCGGACTCGCTTCGGTCATGCCGTACCCTTCCACAATGGGCAATCCCAGGTCGATGAAGAAGCGGGTGATCCCGGCGTCCAGCGGCGCGCCGCCGGAGACGAAGAAGCGCAGGCGCCCGCCCAGTTTTCTGCGGAGACCGCGGATCAGCAGGCGGCGGGTAAGGGAACGTTGCCAGCGCTTCGCCGGACGTCCCTGTGGATCGAGCCCTGCCCCCCGGCGCAGAAAACGCCCGAGCAGGCCCGGTCGGTCTTCGATACCTCGTCGTACCCGGCCATAGAGTAGTTGAAAAACGCGCGGCACGGCGACCACGATGTTCGGATGCGACGTTGCCATGTCGCGGAGGACGGTGTCCGGGCGCTCCGCGTAGGCTACTTCCAGGCCCAGCAGGTAGGCGCCGAAATGCCCGGTACCGCGTTCAAAGACATGGGACAGAGGCAGTATGGAAAGCAGGCGTTGTCCAGCATGTAACGGTACCAGCGGCAGAAAGCCTTCGATGTTACTGAGGATGTTGCCGTGACTGAGCATAACGCCCTTGGGCCAACCGGTCGTCCCGGAAGTGTAGACGATGGTTGCGGTTTGCTGGCGCTGCAGGCCCGCCAGATGTTCTTCCAGCCCGCTATCCGGTATGGTTGCTCCCTCGTTCTCCAGTGCCGCCCAATGGCGCAGGCCTGCGTTCTGCGCGGCCGTCGCGTCGCGCAGCAGGATACGGTCATCGGCCACGCCCCAGCCCCCCTCGGCCCCCAGTCGTTGCCACTCCTCGGCGCCTTCCAGCAGCATCAGTCCGGCGCCGCTGTCACCCAGTACAAAGTGAATCTCGCGCGGGCTGAATGTCGGGTAGAGAGGGACGGTAATGGCGCCAACGCTGAGGATGGCAAAATCCATGATGGCCCAGTCCACGGAGTTGGGGGCCATCAGAATGACCCGCTCGCCCCGGCGCACCCCCAGGTGCAGAAGTCCCCGTGCCCGCGCCCGTACATGTCCGGCGAAGGCTGCTGCGGTCATCGGCTGAAAAACATTGTTCTGTCGTTGCAGGGCGATGGTCCCGCCGGGAGCCCGGGCACAGCGTGCGAAGAGGCCCTCGGGCAGGCTCTGGAAATGGCCGAGATCGATGTTCATGTCAGCGCATGGCCTTCTCGGCAGGCGTCAGGCTGCGTTTGAAGCTCTCCATGCTGAAGATGCGATCCATATAATTCTGGGTGGCACGGGCTGCGGCAGGCAGAGAGATGTCCAGTACTGGCATGCGCCACAGGAGTGGGGCGATAGCACAGTCGAGTACCGAAAGGTCATCACCAAAGAGGTAACGCTGCTGGCTGAAGATGCTGTTCAGCCCGGCGAGGGTGCTGCGAATCTGCTCCTTGGCGGTTTTGACCTGCTCGGCACCGTAGCCGGGCTGAAAGAGCGGCGCAAACCAGTCACGGTCGAAACGCAGGAGACCCAGGCGCACCTTGGCACGGGATATGGGGTCTACCGGAATCAGTGGTGGATGGGGGAATCGCTCGTCAAGGTACTCCATGATCAGGACCGATTCGTGAATGGCAAGATCGCGATCCACCAAGGTCGGCACCTGGTTGTAAGGATTGAGTTCCGCAAGGTCTTCGGGCCGGTTGCCGAGATCGACGTCGATGATTTGATATTCCATAGCCTTCTCTTCCAGCACGAAACGCACACGGTGCGCGAAGACACAATCATTGCTGGAGTAGAGCGTCATGAGGGTTTTTTTGCTGCTGGGGGTGGCCATGATCTGTGTCCTTGTATCGGAGAAGCCTGGTTACGATGCGACGGCCATTGAGCGATCGCGCATCCGGCAATTATACATAACCAGATGCGCCTTTGGGTGGTTACCGTAGCGGCCGGCGGGAAAAAGCTTCTATGGCATGTGTTAACAAATGTCAATGGAATATTGTCAAGGCTGACCAGCCCCTGTAAACTGCTGACCAGTCGGTTAGTTGTATAGAGACAACAAAAGTTGTAAAGTAGAGATACTTATTCAGTGGGAGGGCGATCCCTCAGGTCGCGGAAGAAGGCTATGATGCGTCAGCGTACACTTAAGAACATGATCTGGGGTACAGGAATCGGTTTGCACAGCGGCAAGAAGGTCTACATCGGCCTGCGCCCGGCACCGGTAAATACCGGGATCGTATTCCACCGCAGCGACATCGAGGGCGGCGCCTGGATCAAAGCGGATCCGCTCCATGTGGTGGATACCCGCCTTTCCACCAATATCGGCGATGGCCATATCCGGGTCGGCACCGTTGAACACCTGATGTCGGCCTTGGCGGGTCTTGGTATCGATAATGCCTATGTGGATCTCGATGGACCCGAAGTGCCCATCATGGACGGTAGCGCTGCGCCCTTCGTATTCCTCATCCAGTGCGCGGGGATTGAAGAGCAGAATGCCCCGAAGCGATTCATCCGCATCACCAAACCGCTCAAGGCGGAAGATGGTGACCGCTGGGTACAACTGGAGCCATTCGAAGGCTTCAAGGTGAGTTTCGCCATCGATTTTGACCATCCGGTGATGAAAAACGGCGGTCAGGAGGTGACGGTGGACTTCGCCCGTACTTCTTACCTCAAGGAGGTGGCTCGTGCGCGAACCTTCGGCTTCATGCGCGAAGTCGAAGCGTTGCGGCGGATGGGCCTGGCTCTCGGCGGCAATCTGGACAACGCTATCGTGGTCGACGATTACCGTGTGCTCAACGAAGAAGGGCTGCGCTACACCAATGAGTTCGTGCGCCATAAGGTGCTGGTTTCCATAGGTGATCTCTATCTGCTCGGACATCCGCTGGTCGGCCATTTTTCCGGACACAAGGCCGGACACGCCCTCAACAACAGTCTGTTGCGGGCGCTGCTTCTCCGTCAGGACGCCTGGGAGTTCGTGGATTACGCCGAGCGGCGTGCGCCGTTTTCCTTTGCCGACACCTTGGTGACGGCCTCCGCCTGAAGACGGTCCATGGTGTTGGCCAGGCGCTGCAGGGCGGCGGCGATGGCTTGGGGCACCTGCCCGGTCACGGCCCGCAGCGCCTCGGGTGCCTCCGCGGAAATCTGAGGCGCCCGCTGAATTCCTGCTGACTGCGGCAGTCGGTACGACCAGGGCCGGACCGCGGCGACGATTTGCCTCGCCGACGTTTCCGGGAAACGAGCATTCCATCGTTTCAGTATGTTTTTTTCATTTCTTCGCAGCCAGGAAATCCATACCGGGCTCTGACAAAGTACGCTCAGCACCCCCCCGGACCAGTCAACCAGCCAAGTTTGGTCCTGCGCTTCCAGTGCGAGTAATCCGTTCCAGTCGACCTGACGCTCGCGCAACAGGGCTCCGCGACGGCAGACCTCTGCGATGGGTCCGGAAGAACCTTGCGTCATGCTGCGCCAGGTGCGCCGCCGTTTATCATCCATAGGCTTTCATGCTACCCTGCTCGATATTTTTTACTAGGTTCGTGTACTCATCATGTTTGGAACTATCATCCGCCATGTCGTCGGCAGCCGCAATGACCGACTGATCAAGAAAGCCCGTGCCATTGTGGCGCAGGTCAACGCCCTGGAAGACCGCTTCAAGGCCATGGACGACGCGACCCTTGCTGCGCAGACCGCGATCTTCCGGGAGCGGGTGGCCCGGGGTGAACCCCTCGATGCCCTGTTGCCGGAAGCATTCGCCGTGGTGCGTGAGGTGACCCGGCGGGTAATGGGCATGCGCCAGTACGATGTGCAGATCATCGGTGGTTACATGCTCCATGAAGGTAAAATTGCGGAGATGCGCACTGGTGAGGGCAAGACCCTCGTTGCGACCTTGCCGGCCTACCTCAACGCCCTGCAGGGTAAGGGCGTGCATGTGGTGACAGTCAACGACTATCTGGCCAGCCGCGATGCCCAGTGGGTCGGCAAGATTCACCGTTTTCTGGGCCTGAGCGTGGGTACCATCATCTCGGACCTGTCCAGTGAGGAGCGCCGCGCCGCCTATGCGGCCGACATCACCTACGGTACCAATAACGAGTTCGGTTTCGATTATCTGCGGGATAACATGGCGTTTTCTCCGGCCGATCGGGTGCAGCGTGGCCTGCACTACGCCATCATCGACGAGGTAGATTCCATCCTGATCGACGAGGCGCGTACTCCGCTCATCATCAGTGGTCCCACGGAAGAAAATACCGACCTTTACTACCGGGTGGACAAACTCGTCGGGAGCTTTGTCGCCGATGAGGACTATACGGTCGATGAAAAAGCCCGGCAGGTCATGCTTACAGAGGAGGGGATCGAAAAGGCGGAACGCCTGATGGCGGAGAGCGGTCTGCTGGTTGACGGCGACCTCTACGATCTGGCCAACGTCACCCTGGTCCATCACCTCAACCAGGCGTTGCGGGCCCATGTGATCTACCGGCGGGAGACGGATTATATCGTTCGCGACGGAGAGGTCTGTATCGTCGACGAATTCACCGGACGCATGATGTCCGGGCGGCGCTGGTCGGATGGCCTGCATCAGGCGGTGGAAGCCAAGGAAGGGGTGGCGGTCCAGAATGAGAACCAGACCCTGGCCTCCATCACCTTTCAGAATTATTTCCGCATGTACGAAAAGCTGTCGGGCATGACCGGCACCGCTGACACAGAAGCGTTTGAACTGAATCAGATTTACGGCCTGGAAGTGGTGATCATACCGACTCACAGGCCGGTGAGCCGGACGGATTTCGCCGATCTTATCTACCGGACCAGTCAGGAGAAGTGGAAAGCGATCGTGGAAGATATCCGCGACTGTCAACAGCGCGGGCAGCCGGTACTGGTGGGTACCACCTCTATCGAACACAACGAGTTTCTGTCTCATCTGCTCAAGCAGGCGCGGGTTTCCCATGAAGTGCTGAACGCCAAACAGCATCAGCGCGAGGCGGAGATCGTTGCCCAGGCGGGCACGCCGGGGGCGGTGACCATCGCCACCAACATGGCGGGACGGGGTACCGACATCGTGCTGGGCGGCAATGTCGGCCATCAGGTGGATATGGTGCTGGCCAATCCGGATCTGGAAGAGGATGAAAAAACCCGGCGGATCGAGTCTCTCAAGAGCGGTTGGCAGGGGCTGCATGACGCGGCGATAGCGGCGGGCGGATTACATATCATCGGTACCGAACGTCATGAATCGCGGCGGATAGACAACCAGTTGCGCGGGCGGTCCGGCCGCCAGGGCGACCCCGGCACCACCCGTTTCTACCTTTCCCTGGATGACCCCCTGATGCGCATTTTCGGCAGCGACCGTCTGAGTGGCCTGATGCAGAAGCTGGGCATGAAGGAGGGGGAGGCGATCGAGCATCCCTGGGTGACCAAATCCATCGAGAATGCCCAGCGCAAGGTGGAAAGCCGCAACTTCGATATCCGCAAACAATTGCTGGAATACGACGACGTGGCCAATGAGCAGCGCCGGATCATCTATCAGCAGCGCAACGCCTTCATGGATGCCGATGACGTCGGTGCGGAAATCAGCGCGTTGCGCGACGATGTTCTGGACGCAGTGCTGGCCGCCACGGCGCCCGAAGGCGTCATGGAAGAGCGCTGGGATCTGCCAGGCCTGGAAGCGGCACTGGAGCGGATTTTTGGCCTGCAGGTCCCGGTCGGGCAATGGCTGGAGCAGGATAAAGGCCTCACTCACGCGGTGCTACGTGAGCGGATCATGGAGATGGTGTTGTCCGCTTACGCGGCCAAAGAGTCTCTCATGGGCAGCGAGATGACCCGTCACTTCGAAAAGTCCATCCTGCTGCAGGTCCTGGACAGCCAGTGGAAGGACCATCTGGCGAGCATGGATCATCTCCGCGAAGGCATTCACCTGCGTGGATATGCTCAGAAGAATCCCAAACAGGAGTACAAGCGGGAGTCTCTGATCATGTTCAACGCCATGCTGGATCAGTTGCGCGAAGAAGTGGTCAGCACCCTCTCGCGCCTGCATGTGAGTCCGGCTCCGGCAGAGCCGCTGGATTGGGACGCCATCGCCCGTGCCGCCCAGCCTCGGCATTTGCAGTTCTCCCATCCGGATTTTGCGGCGGCGGCGGCACCGCTTGTCGAGGATGCCGGCCTTGCACTGGCGGGGTTGGGCGTCATTGGTGAACAGGAGGCCGGTCACAGCCCCGCGATCAGTGACGACAAGGTGGGACGGAATCAGCCGTGCCCTTGTGGTTCCGGCAAAAAGTACAAGCATTGTCACGGGCGCCTGCAATAAGGAAAGCGTATGGCCGTCGGTCTTGATCCTCCCCGGAATATCCTGCCCGTAGCCGGAGTTCGCCTGAGCGTGGCGGAGGCGGGTATTCGTTATGTGGGTCGTCGTGATCTGACCCTGATTCATCTCGCCGAGGGGTCCCAGGTGGCGGCCGTTTTTACCCGCAACCGCTTTTGTGCCGCGCCCGTACTGGTGGCGCGGCATCATCTGGCGGAAGGGTCCGCCGTGCGGGCACTGGTGATCAATACGGGCAATGCCAATGCCGGTACGGGTGTGACTGGTTTGCAGGCGGCAGAGGCGAGTTGCCGGGAAGTGGCCGAGCAGTTGGGCTGTGCGCCCGGAGCGGTGTTGCCCTTTTCCACCGGGGTGATCGGTGAGCCTGTGGCGCTGGCGGAAAAAATCGCCGCAGTCTTGCCGGCCTGCGTTGTCGGGCTCGCCGAGGACCAATGGGAGGCTGCGGCGGCGGCGATCATGACCACCGACACCATCGCCAAGTGCTGTTCCCGGCAGATCGAGATGGACGGCGTTACGATCACGGTGACCGGCATGGCCAAAGGGTCGGGGATGATCCGCCCCGATATGGCCACGATGCTGGCCTACATCGCCACCGATGCCCCGCTGCATGGGGCAGCCTTGCAGCAGTGCCTGCAGGAGGCCATGGCGCAGTCCTTCAACCGCATCACGGTGGACGGCGATACCTCCACCAACGATGCCTGCGTCCTGATGGCGACGGGACGAGCGGCGCTACCGCCCGTTACGAAGGTGACGGATCCCCGCTACGGGAAACTGAGAGACTCCATCACCCTTGTCGCACAATGGCTGGCACAGGCGGTGGTGCGCGACGGCGAGGGGGCGACCAAGTTCATTCCGATCCGTATTTCGGGCGGGCGTGATGAGGCGGAGTGCTTGCGGGTGGCTTACCGCATGGCCCATAGCCCCTTGATCAAGACCGCGTTCTTTGCCTCTGACCCGAACTGGGGGCGCTTGCTGGCGGCCATTGGTTCAGCCGGCGTCGACGACCTGGATGTGGCGGGGGTGCAGGTCTGGCTGGGCGATACGCGCATCGTGCGGGATGGTGCCCGCGACCCGGGTTACAGCGAGGCGGCTGGACAGGCGGTAATGCTTCAGGAGGAAATCCCGGTGCGGGTTGATCTGGGCAGGGGGGCCGCCGAAGCGCAAATCTGGACCTGCGACTTGTCCTATGACTATGTACGTATCAACGCCGATTACCGTAGCTGATGCCCACCGTTCCCGTCGCAACCGGAATCATTGAAGACGCCTCCGGGCGCCTGCTGGTTGCACTGCGCCCGGAGGGCAAGCCCTGGCCGGGGTTCTGGGAGTTCCCCGGTGGCAAGGTCGATCCGGGCGAAACGCCGGAACAGGCGCTGGTCCGGGAGCTCTGGGAAGAGTTGGGGGTTACGGTAACCGCGCCGGAACCCTTCCGGGTGCTGGAATATACCTATCCGGAGCGGACGGTGCGCTTGCATTTCTACCGGGTGCGACACTGGACGGGCACGGCCCATGGCCGCGAGGGACAGGAAGTACGCTGGCTTTTTCCCTGGGAGATCCCAGCGCTGGAGTGTCTCCCCGCGAACCTCCGTCTGACTGCGGACGTGTTGGCGGAGGCTCTGCCCCAGCCGCCCCTCTGCCTGATTGCAGATCCGGGAAGGTTGCCCCTGCCCGATTTCCGGCGCGCACTGGAAGCGGCCCTTGATGCCGGATTGCGCTGGCTGGTGTTGCGCTGCAAAGCGGCGCCGGATGACTCCAGCGCTGACGTGCTGGCGGCACTATGCGCCGGGGCGTTGGCGGGGGGTGTGCAGGTCTACCTCAATCATCCCGACCCCCTGCCCGGCTGGCCAAGGACCGGTCGTCACCTGACCCAGGCGCAGTCAGACGCGGGCGTAAAACCCGATGAGGCATTCGGGGTATCCTGTCATGACGCTGCGGGCTTGCAACAGGCGGCGCGTCTGGGCGCGCGTTATGCCTTTCTCTCGCCGATTTTCCCCACTTCCAGCCATCCGGATACGGAGGCGTTGGGACCCCGGGGTTTCGCGGCGATGGCCGCTGAGTCCTCTCTACCCCTCATTGCGCTCGGCGGAATGACGGCAGCACGGGTGCCGGAGGCGCTGGCGGCAGGTGCGCGGGGGGTGGCGGTGCTCTCCGGCATTCTCGAAGCGCAGGATCCTGCGGCCGCTACCCGCGCTTTGCTCCGGCACTGGGAGCGATAAATGGCCCTGGTTTCCGTCGTGATCCCGCTCTACAACGAGATCGACAATGTCTCGCCGCTTTGTGCGGCCCTTGGCAACGCCCTGGGAGACACCGACGCCGAAGTGATCGTCGTCGATGACGGCAGCCGGGACGGAAGTGCCGCCGCGCTGGACCGGGAGGCGGAGGCGCGCGGCCCGCGTTTCAAGGTCATCCACCTGCAACGGAATTTTGGGCAGACGGCGGCGATGCAGGCGGGGATCGACGCCGCCCTGGGCGAGGTGATCGTGACCCTGGATGCGGATCTGCAAAATGATCCGGAAGATATCCTGCCTCTGGCGCGGCGTCTGCTGGAGGAGAATCTGGACGTGGTGGCCGGCTGGCGGAAAAACCGGCAGGATGGTCTGTTGTTGCGCAGAATGCCGTCGCGGATGGCCAATCACCTGATCCGCCGCCTCACGGGGGTTTATCTGCACGATTATGGCTGTACCCTCAAAGCCTATCGGGCCTCGGTGATCAAGGGGGTGCGCCTGTATGGCGAAATGCATCGCTTTATCCCGGCCTGGCTTTCCACCCTGACTTATACGGATCGCATCGTCGAGGTGCCGGTACGGCACCACCCGCGCCGGGCGGGGCACAGCAAATACGGCATCACCCGTACCTTCCGGGTGCTGGTGGATCTGCTCTTCGTCAAATTTTTTCTGGGCTACAGCCAGCGACCCATGCATTTTTTCGGGGTGATCGGATTGATCCTCCTGAGCAGCGGTTCGGCCATGCTGCTGTATCTTTTTGTGGATAAATTTGGCTATGGCGCAGCGCTGTCCGGGCGCCCCATGTTGATTGCCGGAGTGCTGTTTTTCCTCGCCGGGCTGCAATTCCTCAATACCGGCATCCTCGGCGAGATGCTGGTGCGCGTCTACCATGAGTCTCAGGATAAAAAGACTTATGTGGTCCGCCATACCGTACATCTCGATCCGCCCGCGTGAAGCCGGTTCCCATTCTGATGTACCACAACATAGCGATGGCCCCGAAGGGGGTCAGGCTGCGCGGTCTCTATGTTTCGCCCCGGCGCTTTGCGCGGCAGATGGCGCTGCTGCACTGGTTGGGTTACCGCGGTTTGTCCATGTCTGCGGCGCTGCCCTATCTGCGTGGTGAGCGCGAGGGCAAGGTGGCGGTGATTACTCTGGACGACGGTTATCGGGATAACCTCGAATGCGCGTTGCCGGTGTTGCTGCACTACGGTTATACCGCCACTTGCTACGTGGTGAGTGCCGCCATAGGTACCGACAATCACTGGGATGCGCAGCAGCTTGGCACACATAAGCCACTGATGGACCTGAATGAATTATGCCGCTGGCGGGATGCCGGGA
>Ga0172382_10010624_pt1 | contig 12314 bp, 9 predicted proteins | sample Leawel138RmetaG_FD_122245 | JGI IMG/M metagenome (GOLD analysis project Ga0172382, IMG submission 122245) | Leachate microbial communities from a municipal landfill in Southern Ontario, Canada - Leachate well 138R metaG | ecosystem: Engineered > Solid waste > Landfill > Unclassified | place...
TAGCCATACGAGCTCTAAATCCGTGCCTTCTTTGATGTTTGATTTTACTTGGTTGATATGTTCTTTTCATAATCAAAAAACCACCTTTCTTATGAAACCTTGCTTTTCTTATTATAAATAAAGAGACCTCAAAAGTCAAACACAAAATAGTCTTTATTTTATTTCTTTTTTTTAATTACTTTTACCAACATTTTTATTTCACACATTGTGGATAATTTTTCCACATTTTATTCACATTGTGGAAAACTACCAAAACTATACTTATAACCTTTACAAAGCAAATGATACACTGAAAGTTATCCACAATTGAAAAATCTATAAGTTGTTTAATAAAAAAGTTATCCACAAATAATGTGGGAAACTTTTTATATAAAATCACATTTCTTATGCTATCATAGTTTTACATAAATTATTATCTACTACAAGGAGGCAGTCATGAGTCCAAACAGCATATTATGGCAGACAATTTTAAAGGATTTAGAAAAACTATACAACGAGGAAACTTATAATGAGTTGTTCCTTCCCGTGACTTCTACTTTCAAGGATCAAAATGGGTTACTTACAATGGTTGTAGCCAATGAGTTTTTGAAGAATCGTATTAACAAACTCTATATTGCTAAAATAAACGAATTAGCTACAAAACATTCAAATACACCTGTGCGTTTAAAGTTTATCGCACAAGATGAAGTTGTTGAAGAACCAACAACTGATCGAAAACTCACTATTGATTATCGTCAAGGGAATTTAAACTCTACATATACCTTTGACTCTTTTGTTGTTGGTAGATCAAATATGTTTGCTTTCCGAATGGCGATGAAGGTTGCTGATCAACCTGGTGCTGTTGCTAATCCATTTTATATTTTTGGTGATGTTGGACTTGGAAAAACGCACCTCATGCAAGCAATTGGTAACTATATATTAGATAATGATGTAGAAAAACGTATTCTTTATGTCAAAGCTGATAATTTTATTGAAGATTTTGTTTCTTTACTTTCTAGGAATAAAAATAAGACAGAGGAATTTAATGCCAAGTATAAAGATATTGATGTTATTTTGGTTGATGATATCCAAATTATGGCCAACGCAAGTAAAACTCAAATGGAGTTCTTTAAATTATTTGATTATCTCTATTTAAATAACAAACAAATTGTTATAACATCAGATAAACCGGCATCACAATTAACCAATATTATGCCCCGTCTAACTACTAGATTTGAAGCAGGATTATCGGTTGATATTCAAGTGCCTGATTTAGAGCATAGAGTCAGTATTTTAAAGAGAAAAACACTCACATTAGATGCAGATATCGAAGTATCTGAAGACATCTTAACTTTTATAGCTTCACAATTTTCTGCAAACATCAGAGAGATGGAAGGCGCCCTTATAAGGCTTATAAGTTATGCACAAACGTTTAACTTAGATATCACAATGCATGTCGTTGAAGATGCTTTGGGTGCTGTTTTAAAAACAAAGAAGAAGTCCAATGAGTTAAATGAGAATAATTACGATAAGATACAAAGTATCGTATCTGATTATTTCCAAGTCACACTACAAGATCTCATTGGAAAAAAACGACATACTAAATATACATTACCTAGACATATAGCAATGTATTTAATCAAACTTAAATACAACATACCTTATAAAACAATTGGTTCATTATTTAGTGACCGCGATCACTCAACTGTATTAGCTGCTTGTGAAAAAGTAGAACGTGATATGAAAATGGATTCTAATCTGAAATTTGCAGTTGACTCCATCGTTAAAAAATTAGATTCCACATTAACAAAGTGACAATTGTTTATAAATTGTTTGAAATGTGATAAAATTAAAGGTACATAAAGCGCTTAACGCTAGTTTCCCACTTTCCCACAAATACTAATAACAATAAAAAGAAATAATAATAAATAAAAGGGGTAAAATATGAATTTTACAATTGAACGAGATATCTTATTAAATCATCTAATCCACGTACAAAAAGGATTACCTAATAAAACACCACTACCAATTCTTTATGCAATTAAATTTGAAGTATTTTCTGATTATATACAATTAACATCTTCTAATTCAGATATAGCAATTCAAGTATTAATTGATGATCCATCATTAGTTGTTCATAAAACTGGAAAAATTGCTTTACCTGGACGTTATTTTATTGATATTATTAGAAAAGTAGCTGCTAAGCGCATTGAGATTGCATTACAAGAAGAACGTCTTTTAGTAATTAAAGCAGATCGTTCAGAGTTTAAACTTAAACTCATGGACATTGATGATTATCCAGATGTTGATTTCTTAGATTTAGCTGAACCTGTCATTTTATCTTCTGAAATGATTAAAGAAGTTATAAAAGAAACAAACTTCGCTACAGCTGATAATGAAAAACGCCCAATTTTAACAGGTGTTAACTTCAAATACCAAGATAACCATCTATATGCTGTTGCAACCGATTCTTATCGTTTATCTCAAAAGAATTTAAAATTACGCACACATTCAAAAGTATTTAATATTGTAATACCTAATAAATCATTAGATGAGTTATCTAAAATATTAGATAATGTACATGAAGAAATTGAAGTTTATATTAATCCAAATAAAGTTTTATTTAAAATGAACAAAATTTGGTTCCAAACAAGACTACTAGAAGGTACTTACCCAGATACTGCAAAAATCATACCAAGTAACTTCCCAACCATCATTTCATTTAATAAAGAAGAACTATTAAATGCAGTTGATCGTGTATCATTACTATCACCAAGAGATAGAGAATCAAACTACAATATTATTAAATTAACACTTAGACCTGATCAAGTTATTGAAATATCATCTACCAATACTGAAGTTGGTGATGCTAAAGAAGAAATTATACCTACAGCAGATGTTATAGGTGATCTCATTTCAATCGCTTTTAGTTCAAAATATTTAAATGAAGCATTAAAAGCTTTCAACTCAACAGAAGTGACATTAAACTTTGCTGGAGAGATTAAACCATTTGTTGTAAAAGGTGAACAAGATCCAGACCTATTACACCTAATACTACCAGTAAGAATCGACTAATAAATCTATTTAAAATACTTCATTAGGGCTTATGTCAAAATGAAGTATTTTTTATTAAATATAAAACATAGCCATCAAAAACGAACTTAACAGTAATAATTATTCGCATACTGAACAATATGAAAAAAAAGAACACAATTACCTAAAATCAGCAGTTTTATCAATCTAGTCGAATAGAACATTTACCTCATAAAAAAGCGTCAAAAATAGCGCTTTTTTACTTATATTATGTTATAATATAACTATGAATGAGGTTATTATATGGATCAATTTGAACTTGAAGGTGAATTTATAACAATTGCACAGCTTTTAAAAGCACTTGACTACATCGGTTCCGGCGGGGAAACGAAGTATTTTTTATTTGAACATGTTGTGTTGTTAAATGATATTGAAATTTACGAGAAGAAAAAGAAAATTAAAAAAGGTGATGTTGTTACAATAAACAACAAAAAAATCTTAATCAAATGATCACTTCGATTGAATTAAGAAACTTTAGGAATTTAAAAGAATATCAAGTGAAAATTGATAAACCTTTAGTCATTATCCAAGGTCTAAATGGTGTTGGTAAAACCTCAATTTTAGAGGCTATTTATTTTGCAGCAACAACAAAATCACACAGAACTAATTCTGAAAAAGATATGATTCAATATGAAAAACCTTATGCATCTGTAAAAGTTATGCAGACAAACAAACTGCATGAGATTGTTTTATCAAGTAGCGGTAAACGTACAACCATCAATAAATCAGAGATTAGAAAAATTTCTGATTATATTGGAGAATTCAGGGTTGTTATGTTTGCACCAGAAGATTTGATGTTAATTAAAGGTAGTCCATCAGATCGCCGTTACTTTTTAGATATAGAATTGATGCAAATATCAAAAAGTTATTTAAGAAATTTAAATAGTTACAAAAAAATACTTAAACAAAGAAATGCATTACTTAAAAAAAATAGACATTTAGACGATTATACATTCTTAAATATTTTAGGTGAACAACTCTATGATGTCGGTGTGCAAATATATGATGAGCGTCAAAATTTTATTAATGTATTAAATGAAAAATTTAAAACAATCAGTTCAAAATATAAAGATTTTAATGTTGAGTTAATTTATGAACCAAATGTTACAAAAGAAAACTGGCTTAAACATTTAAAAACTAAACAGAAACAAGATATCATGTATGAAACAACCTTGACCGGTATTCATAAAGACGATTTTAAACTACTTTATAACGGTTTAAATGCTAAAGACAATGCATCACAGGGTACAAGTAGATTAATCGTCATAGAACTTAAATTAGCACTCTTAGAATGGATTAAAGCAGTCACTCAAACAGACGCCATACTCTTATTAGATGATGTATTATCTGAATTAGATTTAGAACGACAAAATTTATTTATGCATCAGTTATCCAAAAAACATCAAGTATTTATAACAAGTGCCTTACCAATAAATGAAACATTAGATTTTCAAAAAATAGTTTTACAAGAAGGAGACACATTTAATGCCAAATAATAATAACAATCATTATACAGCGGATAATATCCAAATTCTAGAAGGATTGGAAGCTGTTAAAAAAAGACCAGGTATGTATATCGGTTCAACCGGAGAACGTGGGTTACACCATTTAGTCTGGGAAATTGTTGATAATTCAATTGACGAAGCCTTAGGTGGTTATGCGGATGAAATTACAATTGAGATATTAAAAGGTGAAATTATTAGAGTTACCGATAATGGCCGTGGTATTCCGGTGGATACACACCCGAAAACAGGACGTCCTGCAGTCGAAACTATTTTAACCACGTTACATGCTGGTGGGAAGTTTGATAAAGGTTCTTACAAGGTATCTGGTGGATTACATGGTGTTGGGGCATCAGTTGTTAATGGATTATCCGAATGGTTTGTTGTAGAAATTCATAAAGATGGTGTTATCTATGAACAAAAATATGAACGTGGTATCCCAGCATATGATTTAAAAACTTTAGGAACAACAGATAGATCAGGTACTGTTATTTCTTTTCAATCAGATCCATTAATTTTTAAAGAAACGGTTATTTATAACTATGAAACATTACGTACAAGAATTCAACAATTAGCGTTTTTAAATAAGGGGCTAAAACTAAATTTAATAGATGATAGATTTGAAGAACTGAAATCTGAATCTTTCCACTATGAAGGTGGTATTACAGAATATGTTAAATTTTTAAATCAAGCTAAAACAAGAATTCACCCAGATATTATCTATATTGAAAAAGAACAAGATGATATTACAATTGAACTTGCTATGCAGTTTGTTGATAGTTATTCTCCAAACTTACATTCATTTACAAACAACATCTCGACCACAGAAGGTGGTATGCACGAAGATGGCTTTAAGATGGCATTAACACGTGTTATATCTAAGTATGCAGATGAGCTAAAAATGAAGAAAGATGATAGCATTTCAGGTGAAGATACTAGAGAAGGTTTAACAGCAATTATTTCTGTTAAGCACCCAGAACCACAGTTTGAAGGACAAACAAAAACAAAACTTGGTAACCCTGAAGTACGCGCCATTACATCACAAATTACAAGTGAAGCTTTAGAGCGTTTCTTAATGGAAAATCCTAGCCAAGCAAAAGCGATTGTTGAAAAAGTTTTACTTGCAACACGTGCGCGTGTTGCAGCTAGAAAAGCAAAAGATTTAACGAGAAGAAAGTCGCCACTTGATGCGCTAGGCTTTGCAAGTAAGTTAGCAGATTGCCGTAGTAAAGATCCTGAAAAATCAGAAATTTATATTGTCGAGGGTGATTCTGCGGGTGGGTCTGCAAAACAAGGTAGAGACTCTGAATTTCAAGCAATTATGCCACTTCGTGGAAAAGTTTTAAATGTTGAAAAAGCGCGTTTAGATAAAATGTTAAGCAATAAAGAAATTGTAAACTTAATCCAAGCAATGGGTACGGGTATTTCTGATGAGTTTGATATTACAAAAGCACGTTATCATAAAATTGTTATTATGACCGATGCCGATGTTGATGGTGCACATATTCGAACACTTTTATTAACCTTCTTATTTAGACATATGCGACCATTAATCGATGCAGGCTACGTCTATGCAGCACAACCACCACTTTATAAGGTGAGTTGGGGTAGAAACTCTGAATATGCATACACAGAACAAGAACTAAACATAATCTTAAAGAAAATAGAAACAAAACCTAATATTCAACGCTACAAAGGTTTAGGTGAAATGGATGCCGAGCAACTTTGGGATACGACAATGGATCCTGCAAAACGCACACTCTTACAAATTAAGTTAGAAGATGCAATTGATGCTGACCAAGTGTTTTCAATGTTAATGGGTGAAGAAGTTGAACCTAGAAAAGAATTTATACAAAAAAATGCACAATATGCAACAGATATTGATGCTTAAGAAAGGATGTAAATAAATATGAGTGAAAATACTGATAAACTATATGACAAAATAAAAGAAGTAAACATTACTTCTGAAATGAAAACATCCTTCTTAAATTACGCAATGAGTGTTATTGTATCGCGTGCACTACCAAATGCAAAAGACGGATTAAAACCTGTTCAAAGACGTATATTATACGGTATGCATGAAAACAACATGTATGCCAACACTGCACATAAAAAGTCCGCTAGAATCGTCGGGGATGTTATGGGTAAGTATCACCCACATGGTGATTCTTCAATCTATGATGCGATGGTTCGTATGGCACAACCATTTAGCTATAGAAAACCACTTGTTGATGGTCATGGTAACTTTGGATCTGTAGATGGAGATGGTGCTGCAGCGATGCGTTATACGGAAGCTAGACTATCTAAAATAGCTGGTGAAATGGTTAGAGATATTGATAAAAATACCGTAACATTTATCGATAACTATGATGGTTCAGAAACTGAACCATCCGTACTACCTGCAAGATATCCTAATTTACTTGTTAACGGATCAACTGGTATTGCAGTAGGTATGGCAACAAATATACCACCACATAACCTAGGTGAAGTCATTGATGCAATCTTTGCATACTTAGATAACCCAGACATTACAGTGTTAGAATTAATGCAATACATTAAGGGGCCAGACTTTCCAACTGGGGGGCAAATACTAGGTATTACAGGGCTTCGTCAAGCGTATGAAACCGGTAAAGGTATTATTGCAGTACGTGCACAACATAAGATTGTTGAAACTAAAAATAGAACAGAGTTAATTATTACTGAAATACCTTATCAAGTCAATAAAACAACCTTAATTGAACGCATAGCTGATGTTGTTAAAAATAAGATAATTGAAGGCATCTCTGATTTACGTGATGAATCCAATAGAAAAGGTATGCGGATTGTTATTGAATTAAGAAAAGATACAAATCCATCTGTAACTTTAAATAATTTATACAAGCATACACAACTACAAACTTCATTTGGTATCAATATGATTGCTTTAGTTGATGGGCAACCAAGACTCTTAAGTTTAAAAGATGCATTAACACATTATATTGCACACCAAATAGATATTATTACAAGACGTACACAATTTGAACTTGATAAAGCAGAAGCTAGAATGCATATTTTAGAAGCTTTAGTTAAGGCATTAAATGATGTCGATAATGTGATAAAAATCATTAAAGAAGCTAAAAATCCAGAAGATGCTAGAAATGGTTTAATTGACACCTATGCATTTACTGAAACTCAAGCACGTGCAATTTTAACAATGCAACTGCAAAGACTTACAGGTCTTGAAATAGATAAAATACATGAAGAAGCAGATAATCTATCACTAAAGATTACTGAATATAAAGAAATCTTAGGTAATGAAGATTTAAAAATAGAGATTATTAGAAACGAACTTCAAGAAATTAAAGATAAGTATGATGATCCACGTATGTCTGAGGTAAATCTTTACGAAGATTTAGATATAGATAATGAAGACTTAATACCTGTTGAAGATATTGTTGTAACTGTTACAAATAATGGGTACATCAAGCGTATGAACTTAGATGAATACAAGCTTCAAAATAGAGGCGGGGTTGGCATGAGTGGGGTTAAGTTACATGATGATGACTTTGTTGAACACATCTCAATGACATCTACCCATGATTTCCACTTATTCTTTACCAATTTAGGACGTGTCTTTAAATTAAAAGGATACACATTACCTTCAGGTTCACGTCAATCTAAAGGTGTACCCGTTGTAAACTACTTAAACTTCCAACCAGGTGAAAAATTAGCAAGTTTTACAACCATTAAAGATTTTGATGATGAGAATCATTATCTATTCTTCGCAACTAAAAAAGGTATTGTCAAACGTACACATATCAACAACTATAAAAATATTAGACAAAATGGTATTATCGCAATTACCTTAAAAGAAAATGATGAGTTATTAGTTGTTAAATCAACAGATGGTAATAAACACATTCTACTTGGTGCATCAAACGGTAAAGCCATCCATTTCTTAGAAACAGATATTAGAGAAATTGGACGTACAGCAACCGGTGTACGAGGTATGGATATACCAAAAGATGAAGAAATCGTTGGATTTTCAGTCGTAGACGGCATTGAAGATGATATCTTAGTTATAACAGAAAACGGCTATGGTAAGCGTACATCTATTACTGAATATAGACTTCAAAACAGAGGCGGTAAAGGTGTTAAGACATTAAATGTAACAGATAAAAACGGTAAATTAAAAACATTACGTAAAGTTACAAATGATGAAGATATAATCGTCGTAAGTGATAGAGGTATTACAATACGTATGCCAATAGATCAAATATCACAAACAAAACGTGCAACCCAAGGTGTACGCATCATTTCATTAAAAGGTGATCAAAAAGTTGCAACAATCGCAATCGTTGATCATCAAGAAGCTGAAATCGAAGAAGTATTAGAAGTAGAAAACATCACACAAGAACAAATGCTTTTAAACAATCAAAAGAAAATAGCAGAAGCTGCAGAGTTAGAAGCATTGGAAGAAACAAGTGATCAAGATGATGAAAAAAGCGCTGAACAAACCAAACTAGATTTAGAATAATATAAAATTAAAGCCAGTTACTGAGACTATTAAGGTCCGATGTAACTGGTTTTTTTTGTTATAGCTTATCGTTGTATATAAATTTAATAGGAAGATAGAGCATAATTTAGATACGGTATGATTTTTCTTAAACTTGCATTTTATAAATGTTAAGATGTAAGTAGATGTAAGTCAAATGTTAATGAAAGATCGCTGCTATTTTGGAAAATGTAGACTATTTAGAAAAATACAGTAAATCAATAAGGGATAAGGGGAATCTTCAAGAAAAAAATTGATCGAAGAAATACTTAATAAAATTTTAGATTACTTGACGCTGGAAGATTTATATAATAAGACTAATAGAGCAACTGTATTTAAAAGATTATATATTGAAGAAGGCAATTTTAAAATGTTTGAAATTGCTTATGAGTTTCATATGGATACAAAAACACTTATGGTATATATATCAATCAAATTGAAACCAATCTCATCAGTGAAAAGCAATTTGGATCAAATCAAGCGGATAAATATATATTTGAGTATGATAACAAAGGCAGACTTGTAAATAAGAAATATAATGGTAAAAACGGTAGTACATATAAATATGATAAGTTTGATTTTATTACCCACATCACAAATCATGATTTAGGTATACATAAAGAGATATCTTATGACAGAAATGATAATATTAGCCAAGTCATATCTAAATTAGGAAGCATTATACTAAGTGACTATACATATACATATGATGATTTAAGTAGAATTACAAAAATTATACAAACCATAGGTAACAAGTCACTCGTTTATGATTTCATTGTAGAAGATAATATAAATGAACGGAATTATAAACGGTTAACTTGTACATACCAGGCAGATGATTTATCAGAAATCAAAACCGAAAAAATTTATGATGATGTCGGCAGATTAAAAACTAAGACATATCACAATCTAATTCAAAATTATAAGTATTATGAAGCGCATAAGGTATTAAACACCATGTCTACAGTAGAGACATTATTTGATGGTAGTTCATATATATATTCATATGACGAACTAGGTAACTTAATACATAGAATTCACTTAAAAGATGAAGTCGACATTTTAGAAATGAAAGCATTTGTTTATGATGCATTCAAACGCATTATTAAAGCCTCTACATATAATGGTCAAAATATGTTAATCCATGAATCAACGTTTACATACGATGATAGTGGTAATATCTTAGAAAGAAACGAAATAGATCATATAGGCGATGTAGTTACTTATTTGTATATTTATGATGATATAATTAAAAATAGGTTAAATAAGATTGTAAAATTAGAGCAGGATATAGAAACAGATTATAAAGTATTTGAATACGCAAATCAAAATAGGTTTAGACCATCAAAAATAAATGATAAAACCATTCTATACGAAGGTAGAAGTATCATTCAATATGATAATCAAATATATACATATAGTGAGCAAGGTATTCGAATTAAAAGATCAGATGAAATACAACAAACAAGTTATACTTTAGAAGGTATGAATGTTGTTAAATCAGAATATAAAGATCTAAATACACAAGAATTAGTAGAAATATATTATAGATTTGATGAGAACAATCAGTTATTTGGACTACAATATCAGGAACAAGAATATATCTATCAAAGAGACATCTTAGGACAAATACTAAGTATAGTTGACTTAAATGGTAAACCTATGGTTAAATATGCATATAGTGCATATGGCATACCAAGTATGCATGTCAACCAAGATAACATGACATTAAATGAACTACAGGTAGCTAATGCATTAAAGGAACATAATATCTATATATATAAAGGCTATATATATGATCAAGCAACACAGATGTATTATTTAAACTCAAGGTATTATGATCCATATGTAGGACGGTTTATCACATTAGATGATCCAAGTTATTTAAGCTTTAGTGATATCAATGGTATGAACCTTTATGCTTATTGTAGGAATAATCCTGTGATGTATACTGATGGGTACGGGACTAGTCCAGAGTGGTGGCAATGGCTACTTAGTGGTTCAATGGTTGTTGGAGGAGTTTTTCTTTTATTTGTACCGGGTATGCAGCTTGCAGGAGGTGCATTGATTGGCGGAGGACTAGGTTCTATAGCTGGGGGTTATATAGCAGAAGCAAATGGCTATAACTTTGATGTTGGTTACTCCATAGGGATGGGAGTAGGTGCTATTTTAGGTGCGGGTATTGCTTATTCTGTTCCTGGAGTTGGTCAACTTATGTCTAGTAGTTGGAGTTTTGGTTCACAAGCATTAATGACTGCGGGTGGACAAATAGTATTGACACAAGGGATTACAATTACAGGAGCACAAGTCTTAGCTGGTACGGGGGCATTGGCTTTAGGCGGATTCGTCTTGTTCGCAAAAGGTTTTGGCTCAAGAATGGGTCATAATCAATATGAAAACAAACAAATTGATCAACTATCAAAAAAGTATAATTTAAGTAGATCACAAAGAAGGATTTTGCACGAATATATTTCAAAAAGGAACTATTCATATAAGAAAATTGAAGAAATAATAATAGAACTATTTTTTAGTTAGGAGAATTCCATGTATAATTTTAATATAAATAAACTTTATGATGTTTTTAAAAAAACAAATATGAGATTACAGAGTATCCAATTTACAAGAGGTCTAGGGTTGATTGAAAATTATTTTTCATTAGTATTTAAAAGTGAAAATGAAACTATAGTTATTGAAGTTGAAACTGATTTCAGAATTAGAAATAGTGAAAAGATTCTACTTGCATTCAACGATTTATATATTGATCAAAAAGGTAGGGAATTATCTGTCAGGAGGTTTCGAAGCCAAAAAGATATAGAGAAAACATATTTAAGTGTGGCCTTAAGTGAATTAAATAAATATATATTAAATCTAAATATTATTAATGTTGAAATAAAAGCATATGGCGATATTTATATTTTCTTTGAGAACAATTTAGTTGTTGAAATATTTAATGATACCCATTTAGATGATGTAGTATTGTATCGAATTACAAGAGAAAATGTAGAAGAAATAATAACTTATGAAGTTAAATATCTAAATGAAGAATTAGTCATATCTCAAAATTAATTTTTTATATAAGTATATGGAATTATACTTAAGTTTTACTGGTAAAAGTTACCAGAAATAACACCGAATAAGTTTAGTTTTACTGTTACGCGGAACGTGGCTATACTAATAGCCACGTTATCTAGTACTAAAATGTACTA
>Ga0172382_10010626_pt1 | contig 12313 bp, 11 predicted proteins | sample Leawel138RmetaG_FD_122245 | JGI IMG/M metagenome (GOLD analysis project Ga0172382, IMG submission 122245) | Leachate microbial communities from a municipal landfill in Southern Ontario, Canada - Leachate well 138R metaG | ecosystem: Engineered > Solid waste > Landfill > Unclassified | place...
CTGTGATCCCGTCTAACAATCACATCCTGTAATCCTGTGATCCCGTCTAAAAACCATCCTGTAGATCCTGTGATCCCGTCTAAAAACCATCCTGTAGATCCTGTGATCCCGTCTAAAAACCATCCTGTAATCCTGTGATCCCGTCTAACAATCACATCCTGTTATCCTGTCTAACAAAATTATCCCCATATCCTGTCAAAATCAATGGAAATCCCGTCAATGTTTAAAATGCCGGATTCCTGTAAAAACCATTGCCACCCCCAGTGCATCGGCACGGGCAATGACCTTTTCGTCGCTGATGGAGCCGCCGGGCTGGGCAATACAGCGGATTCCGGCGGCATGTGCGATCTCCACGTTGTCCGGAAAGGGGAAAAAGGCATCCGAGACCAGAATGCTCTCCCCCATTGCATTCCGGATAAAAGTTTCAAGATCTCCATTTCCGTCCCATTCTGCTTTCAGGTTCTCCCGGCAGCGTCCGATACTGAGTTCGGTGGAATTGATACGGTTGGGCTGTCCGCAACCCATGCCCAGCAGCTGGCAGTAGTCGGGTTCGGGACGTCTGACGATGCAGATGGCATTGGATTTGAGCTGGCGGACGGTCTTGAGTCCAAAATCCAGCAATTCGGGATCCATTGTCCGGCGCGTTTTGGTGACAAATTCCGATTTTGCTTTGAGTTTTAGGTCACTGTCCTGATACAGCAGGGCGTTATGGAGGAATTTGAGGTCCTTTTTCGGGAGCAGCAAGCGCGGGTTGTAGACAACGATGCGCAGATTCTTATGAATTTTCAGATAGTCCAGTGCTGCGGGTTCAAAGGCCGGCGCAGCGACGATCTCGATGAATTTCCGGCGGGAGCGGTCATCCGCGTCCAGATTGAAGAATTCGACGCTTTCTTTTTTGACCGTTGTGTTGAATGCGATCACGGACCCGAAGGCGGAAACCGGATCGCCGGCCCAGGCATATTCCAGGATCTTGCGTTGATCATCGCCGCTGCAGAGTCCGCAGGGATTGGCGTGTTTAATGATGGCGCAAGTGTGCGGCCGCATATCACGGACCGATTCGAGCGCAGCGTACATATCGGTCAGATTATTGTAAGAAAGTTCCTTTCCGTGCAGGACCTGCATATCGTAGTAGCTGTTCCGGCTGCCGCGCTGGCGGAGGAATTGCGCTTCCTGATGGGCATTTTCGCCGTATCGGAGCTTTTTGGGTTTTTCGAAAGCCAGACGCAGGGTCAATTCCCCGGCTTCCGCATCCATGCTGGTCGCGATCAGAGCATCGTAGTCCGCAGTATGGTTGAACGCCTTGCGCATGAGCGAAAAACGCCGCACTTCGTTGAGAGCGCCGGCATTTTCTTCCAGTTCCCGCAGGAGCTCGGGATAATCAGCGGGATCGCAGACGGCGGCGACATAACGGTAATTCTTTGCGGCCGCACGCAGCATGGTGGGACCGCCGATATCGATGTTTTCGATGAGTTCCGGGAGCTCTGCGCCGCCTTCCCGGACCTTTTCAAAAGGATAAAGATTGCATACGACCATATCGATAGGCACAATACCCAGTGCCGCCGCCTCCCCGGCGTCCTTTTCACGGTCAAAGAGCAGGGCGGATTCGATCTGGAAGGAGATGGTTTTCATTCTTCCGCCAAAGGCTTCCGGGTTACCGGTAAGAGTTTGAATGTCCGTTACGGCAATGCCCGCGTCTTTCAGCACTTTCCGGGTTCCGCCGGTGGAAATGATCTCACAGCCATAGCGTTCCAGCGCGGCGGCAAAGTCGATGATCCCCGTCTTGTCCCATACACTGATCAGTGCCCGTCGAATCTTGATCATGCTTTTCCTTTCATTTTTTTCGTACGATAAGATAATCCAGATAATACGTTTCCCCGCTTTCCGGCACTGCACGGAAAAACACATCGCCGCTGTAGCGGAATTCTCCAAGACGCAGGGTCAGCAGAAGGGAATATTTGTAAAAATAATAGATCTTTGCTTTCTGCAGATCGCGGAATTGCAGTTCCTGTACGACTTTATTCCGGCTGTTCTTCGGTCCCGGGAGGCAGATCGTGATCTCCGTTACATAATCCAGTTCCTTTAGCGGCAAGTATTCCGGATCGATACGGTAATCCCCGGGATCGACAGTAAGAAAGCGGGCGCTGCTTTGAATATCCCCGCTCTTCAGGAACAGCGGAGCGTTTTCGGCGGGAATTGCATGCTCTTTTCCCAGCTTTTCATAAAAAGAGCGGTATTCCATCATCATGGATTGGAGATCTCGGGACAGTTTCAGGCTTTTGGGAATATCGCTGATCCAGAAAAGGCTCAGCACCGCCAGCAGAATGCATAGCGGAATGCGGATCTTTTTTGCCTGCGGTTCGAGGAGCCAGATCAGCACAAAGAATAGCATGAAAAAGAGCTGCGGAAGAATACCCCAAAAAGCTTCCGCATATTGCTGATGCAACAGGGCTTTGCCGAACTGCAGCACAAGGGGGACACTGAAGCCCAGCAATGCCGGCATCCATAGGGAGGCGGCAAATTGCAGACGACTGCCTTTCAATAGCAGGGATGCAAGCAAAAGCAGGGCGCTGATCAGCAGCAAGACCACATCGACGGGCATACGCGTATATTCATAGGATATACCGCCGGCCTTCATGATCAGGGCGGACAGCAGAATGCGCAGGGAAATGTAAATCCCCAGACCCAGAAGCAAACGGACGACAAAAGTTCCTCCGTCCGCATAGTACTGTGATATGCGGAGCCGCTGCAGTTTGCCTTTTTGGAGCGGAGTGGGCATCGCTTTCATTTTCCTGTTTGTTCAATATGCTTAACGATATTCCGGAAAAGCGCAAAGCCTTCGCCCGCTTCGGAGATCCCGGGATCCCGGCGTTTCTTACGCGGCCAGGCCGGATGGTTATACAGCGACAGATAGGCTTCCGGATGCGGCATCATGCCCAGGATCTGCCCGGAAACATCACAGAGTCCGGCACAATTCAGGTCCGAACCGTTGGGATTGGCGGGATAAGCGGAACTGGGAGAATATTTTTCATCCGCGTAGGTCAGCACATTCATTTTTTTGGTCAGGATTGCGGCTTTGATCTTTTCATCGGGAATCAGCAGCTTGCCTTCGCCGTGGCGCACGGGCAGATCAATGCGGTGAAGATCGGGATCATTGAGAAAAGGCGTGGAATTTCCGGGTGCAATCAGACAACGCACCCAACGATCCTCGAATTTTCCCGAATCGTTGTGCGTCAGCGTGACCTCCTGTTCAAAATTGCCGCGCGTATTGGGCAGAAGTCCCATTTTGACCAGAGCCTGAAATCCGTTGCAGACTCCGAGGATATATTTCCCTTTTGCCAAAAAGGCCGCAATGTCGTCAATAAAATATTTGCCGGAGCGCATTTTCTTGAATTTGAACTTATTTGCCAGTACCCGGGCGGAACCGATATCATCACCAAAGGAAAAGCCTCCCGGAAAATTCAGAATATCGTAGTTTTGGATACTGTCCTGTTCCCGGAACAGCGTATTCAGATGCAGGATCACGGTTTCCGCACCGGCCAGCCGGTAAGCGGCGGCCATTTCTTCTTCACAATTGATCCCGAAGCCGGTTACGACCAGTGCTCTAATCATGGATCTCCCCTTCCGCCGTATTTTTGATCAGTCCGTCCCGCCAGGCGCGGTATACCGTATCCAGATTCACATCAATACAGTTTCTGTCGCCGATACGGATGCGCATGCGGGCTTCGGCCTGCACCACACCGATACGGCAGCAATCCGGGCCAAAGAGCGTTTCGAGTTCGGCGGCATGTTCCGGAGCGGTACTGACCACAAAACGGGAATGCGATTCCGCGTACAATTCCGCGTTCTCGCCGATACCGCTGTCGGGAATATCCAGATCGCAGCCCAATTGTCCCCCGAAGGCCGATTCGGCGAGAGCCACCGCTAGTCCGCCGTCCGAAATATCGTGCGCCGAGGCCAGCAATCCCCGTTCCGTTGCGGACATCATCTTCAGATAGATGCGTTTGGCATCTTCTTTCCGGACCCGCGGTACATTGGCTCCCAGTTCCTTAAAAAGCCCATAGAATTCCGAACCGCCCAGCTCATTGTAGGTCCTGCCGATGCGGAAAACGACATCACCCGGCTCTTTGAAATCGGAACTCACACAGCGCCGGATGTCCGGGATCTTGGCAGCCATGGAATACAGGATAGTCGGCGGTACCGAGATGCGGATATCGCCTTTTTTGAAATCGTTTTTCATGCTGTCCTTACCGGAGGTCATGGGAATATTGAAGAAAGTCGCCATATCAAAAAGCGCTTCATTCATGCGAACCAGTTTGCCCAGTTTAAACTTTCCATCCGGATTTTTCTCCGGATCATAGAGGGAATCCGGAACGCAAAAATTGTCATTCACACTCCAGAATATCCCGTCTTTCGTTTCCGGGTCCGGCAGGCGCCCGCCCACGGCGATGATCTGGCGGACGGCTTCGTCAAAAGCCCCGGCGGACATTTCATAGGGATCAATATCGCCGTAGCGGGGCAGGATCCCGTTCGATACCGCCACACCGCTAAAGGCATCGTGATAAAAACGCAGGACGGCCGCATCCTGGGGGGCGCAGCCCTTTTCGCCCATCAGCGGCTTGAGGACGGTCTTTCCTTTGACCTCGTGATCATAGACCCGGATCACGCTTTCGCGGGAACAGATATTGAGACTGCCCATCAGGCTGAGAAGAATACGATTATGATCCTGTTTCGGCAGCGAGGGTTCCGAAAGCCGCGCTGCCTGCCATTCGGCTTCCATCTGTTTTTTGGGAACAGCTTCATGCAGAAAATCCAGTTCCAGGCAGGCGATCCTTTCCCCCTTGTAACGGATATCCAGATAAGCGGCATCTGTAAAATATCCGATATCGCTGAGCTCAACCTCAAAATCCTCCGCCATGCGCATCAGCGTTTCCATATTGGCGGGCTCGACCACAAAAGTCATGCGCTCCTGGGACTCGGATACAAAGATTTCCCAGGGCTGCAGGCCCGGATATTTCAGCGGTGCTTTTTCCAGTTCCACCACGGCACCGCCGCTGATACGCGCCAGTTCGCCGATCGAGGAGGACAAGCCGCCGGCGCCGTTATCGGTGGAGCATTTCAGCAGTCCATCCCGGGCTGCAACTTCCATAAAATCGGAGAGATTTTTCTGCGTGATGGGCGATCCGATCTGTACGGCGGAACGCGGAGAATGTTCGTCGATCTCCAGCGAGGAAAAGGTGGCGCCGTGAATACCGTCTTTCCCGATCCTGCCGCCGGCCATGACAATGCGGTCGCCGACATCAATGGGCTTTCCCCAGGAGGAACGACCCTTGTATTCCAGTGGCATCAAAGCTGCCGTACCGCAATAGACCAGCGGTTTTCCGCTGTAACGCTCATCAAAGACAATAGCGCCGTTGACTGTCGGTATACCGGACTTGTTGCCGCCGTCCCGAATACCGCTGATCACTCCGCTCATGATGCGCCGCGGATGCAGCTGGCCTTCCAGCAGTTCCCCTTCATAAAAGGGCGATCCGAAACACAGCACGTTCGTGTTGAACAGGCAGCGTCCGCCGCCTACGCCTGTTCCCAACGGGTCGCGGTTCACGCCAACAATGCCGGTCAGTGCGCCGCCGTAAGGATCCAACGCGGAGGGACTGTTATGCGTTTCGACTTTCCAGATGAAAACGTTTTTATCGTCGACGCGCACGACACCCGCGTTATCGTTAAAGACTTTCAGGATCCAGTTATTGCCGGCTTTTTCAAAGCGTTCCCGGATGATTGCGGTAGAGCGGTGGATATAGGTCTTAAAAAGAGAATCGATCGCTTTTTCTTCACCCGTATCCAGATTACGGTAGCGGATCAGCGCATTGAATTCCTTGTGTTTGCAATGCTCGCTCCAGGTCTGTCCGATAACCTCCAGTTCGCAATCTGTCGGTTCCGCTGGCATTCCCCGTTCGCGCCGGCTTTCCCGGGTCTTCGGGGATAAAAAGTATGCTTTGATAGTGCGCATTTCCTGCAGATCCAGGGACAGCAGCATGGATCTTGAAAGTTCCAGCAGTTCCTTATCATCCCGGTCGACCGAAATGCGCCGTGTCGCAATTTGGCTTTTGATCCGGACCGTCGGCACATAGTCGAGCTGTCCGGAGAAGGTCCCGTATTCCAGATGATGGATCAGGGGATTAGCGAGCAATTCGTATCCCAGCGTCTGCAGTTCCGCATCGCTGAGTGCCGATTCGATATAATACAGATCACCGGTATAAATGAACTGTTCGCCGGCCGGCAGGGAAATATTGAAATAATCCGCATAGGTCTTTTGTGCCGAGACACCTTCGTCATCGGTCACACCCGGCAGTTTGGCCACGAAAAGAAATCGCCGGTAATCCGGATTGCGGTAAAGGTCATCCATATAAAGATCATGCAGAACGGGATCACGCAGTGCCTCTTCGGCGAAATCCCGTACAGATGCCGCCGGCATCGGGCTGAGGATACTGAATAATTTGGAAGATCGCACCTTCCCGGTATCAATATGGGAAAAACGCCGGGCTTCCTTTTCCAGCGATTTTCCCGGTGCATCCGGCAGTCCCTTCTTCAAAATCAACTGTACGCGGTATGTCTTCAATTCTGCTCCTTATCCTGATCGTTTCCTTCCCGTCTATTCTCTCCGATCCACGATCAAATTCGACATTCACAGCCCTTTACTACTTACTACTTACTACCTACTACCTACTACCTACTACTTTCACCCCCCCCAGTCCGGCAAGCAACGCCTTACAGGCAATAAGGCTTTATTTATTCCCCTTGCTGTAGTCCAGCACCGTTGGCGCATTTCCCTTTGTGTGGATACGGATACCCGTTTCTTCCCGGACCGTACCGCAGATCTTTGCCATATATTCCTGTTCCATTGCAAGATCCACAACGGCGTCGGCTTCGTCGGCGGGCACCACGATCAGCATTCCGTTGCCCATATTCCAAATACGGTAGGCCTGTTCCTCAGAAATATTTCCCAAGCGCTGGATTTCGGTCATAAAAGTCTGGGGTTTAAAGATATCATTGAGTTCCGCTCCGTAGCCGCTCACTTTCAGAACACGGAATAAATTGTCGTTCAGACCGCCGCCGGTGATATGGGCGATTCCGTTAAGGGTATAGCCGGTGCGCCGCAATTGAGCGATCAGCGGGGAATAGATCAGCGAAGGTGTCAGAAGGATCTCTCCCCAGTTTTTATCTCCGCAGGGATGCTGGTGCCAGGCATCGCCGAAGGATTCCCGCATGATCCGGCGCAACAGGGAAAATCCGTTGCTGCGGAATCCGCTGCTTTTCAGGGCGATCACCTTATCGCCGGGAAGGATGCCGCGGCCGTCCACCGGCGCAAGGCCTTCGGGCAGAATGGCGATCCCGGTAGCGCACCAGTTAAAATGCATTCCATCCCCGTAGCCGCCGATGCGTTCTCCCAGTTCGGCGATCTCTCCGCCGCTGATCACAATGTGCGCAAAGTTTGCGGCATCATGCAGTCCGCGCATCAGACTGTCTACAAGCGCGGGATCCAGGTGATCGACATCCAGGATATTGCTGACGGCGACGGTTTCCATGCCGTTGCAGGCAAGATCATCCGCACACATGGCGATCAGGTCGTAACCGAGCGTGTCGTAAATGCGGCAACGCTCCGCGATCTCGATCTTTGTCCCAATACCGTCCGAAGACATTCCTATCTGTACGCCGCGGAAGTTCATGATATTGGAAAATGCCCCTTCCAGGTCCAGGACCGGATTGCCCTCCCCCTCCGGGCGATTGGAAAAGGTTTTTTTTGCCCAGGAAAAGGCGTTGCGGGAGCATTGATTCCCGAGATCAATATCAATGCCGCTCTGATTTTTTGGGGACATAGCTATCCTCTTATTTTACAAGCCTATAGAAGTGATTTATAAAATGTACCTCTGCCACAAGCGAAAAATGATTATTTTTTTAATCAGAAACAATGACTTTTTTGATTATTTCTTCCGGAAAAGGTTGCCTGCCCGCCGTAGCTTTAGCGAAGGAGGGAGATTGCCCGCCTGCCGTGTATGTTTAACCCGCTTTACTTCAATGTGTCTGTTTCTGTCTGGCGTCTGCGATTAATACTTCGCTCCCGCAATGGCCGCAATAATATTCATCAGGATGGGAACGGCATAAATAATCCCGATGGTAGTGAGCTTTTCCTTCATCGTCTTGCGGGTGATCACAAAGAGCGCCCCGGCAAAGAAGAGGAAATAGCCCACGATCAGGATCAGCCAGATACCGGCAAAACTGCGGTTCCACAGCGTATACTCCCAGATCAGCAGATCGGCCTTGTTCAGCACGCATTCGATAAAGACGCAGATAATGGTATAGGCAATGGCCATCACCCATTTTTCATTGAGTCCCAGGATCTTTTTATCCTGTTTTTCCGACAGCGAATAATAGTAAATGATCCCGAGGATAAGGAACATGAAAATGATCTCGATATTCCAGCCGATGGTCACCCGCAATCCCGTATCGCCGGGTGTGGTCCAGCATGCGGAACGTCCGCTGATCCACAGCACCCAGCCGTTCCAGGTCTCATTGAAAAAATCCAGCCCGAATACCGTCAATCCGGCCAGCACCGGATCCCAGTTCCGGGTCAGCCGCGCTTTACTGATCTCTTTGGTATAAATGTAGAACACGATCGCCAGCAGCGGGATAACATACCACTTGATCATCGACAGATCCCGCAATCCGTCCAGCGCCTGCAAGGTTGCCTGAGTCATAACTCCTCCTATCTGATTATTTTCGTACTTTGAAATATTTTAAGTATTTTCATTATCAAAGGCAAGAAAGTTTTTACGGATCCTCCGAAATTCCGGTTGAAAATTCGCCGCTGCGGGTGTAGATTCCACGGAGGTCAAAAATGCAGAAAGAACAGCTTTACCGACAAATCATTAACGAGATCCGTACCCTTGTACGCGATTGCGACGACAGTATCGCCAATTATGCCAATGCATCGGCACTACTGTACCATTCCCTGCCGGATATTAACTGGGCGGGCTTCTACTTTTTCCGGAACGGCAGGCTGGTTCTTGGACCTTTTCAGGGCAAACCCGCCTGCATCTATATCGCTCCCGGCAAGGGCGTCTGCGGAACTGCCTTCTCTGCGAAAAAAACCCTGCTTGTGAACGACGTGCATCAATTCCCGGGACATATCCCCTGCGATGCCGAATCGCGTTCGGAGATCGTCCTGCCCCTTTTCCGCCGCGACTCCGTTTACGGCGTACTGGATATCGACAGTCCGCTGAAAGCCCGTTTCGATCAGGATGATGCGAAACATCTTGAAAGCATCGCCGCCATTCTTGCAAAAAAGCAGGCGGAAACGAATATTGACGGACTTTGGTAAGCTATATTATTTACTTGACTTTTAAGGTGTAATAGATTATACTAATCAGCTTTTTGCCTTTATTCTAAAGGGGGTTTAAATGGCAGAAAAAGATTATGAAGACATTGAGGAATCGGAAGATCTCGAAGAGACGGACGGTACGAATCCCGTCAAGATCAAGGGAGATGCAGGTGGCCGGAAGAAACGCAGCAGCAGTGAAGCCAATCGGGCATTAAGCCGTTATCTGGATGAGATCGGTAATTTTGAACCCCTGAAACCCGAAGAAGAAATCGAGCTGGCCGGCCTGGTCAAGCAGGGCGACCGCCGCGCATTGAAAAAACTTTGCGAAGCCAATCTCCGCTTTGTGGTAAGTGTGGCGAAAGATTATCAGGGACAGGGACTGCCTTTGACGGATCTGATCAATGAAGGCAATCTCGGACTGATCAAGGCCGCGGAACGTTTTGACGAGACGCGCGGTTTTAAATTCATTTCCTATGCCGTTTGGTGGATCCGCCAGTCCATTCTGCAGGCACTCGCGGAACACAGCCGCATTGTACGTCTGCCTTTGAACCGTGTCGGGACCATCAGCAAGATCACCCGGGCGACCGAAGAACTGGAAGGGGAACAGGAACGCACTCCGAATGAAGAGGAACTCGCGACCAAGCTGGGGATCAAACCGCAGGAAGTTTCCGATGCCGTGCGGATCTCCCGTCGTCACCATTCCCTTGATGCCCCCTTCCGCGACGGCGAAAAGAACTCTCTGATCGATATTATTGAAGATAACGGACAAAAATCCCCCGACCGCAGTCTGATGGACGAATCCCTGGAATCGGAAATTCAGTCCGCGCTGGATACGCTCAAGGAACGCGAACGGGAAGTGATCAAAATGTATTTCGGCATTGACCGCGAATACGCGCTGACCCTGAATGAGATCGGCGAAGAATTTAACCTGACCCGCGAACGGGTTCGGCAAATCAAGGAAAAAGCGATCCGGCGCCTGCGCCATAAATCGCGCAGTACAAAATTGAGAAATTATTTAGGTTAACCCATAAAAGCACGGAAAGGTGGTGATCTAATTCATGGTGCAAGTGACCGTTCATAAAGATGAACCGCTCGAAAGAGCTCTGCGGCGCTTCAAGAAGAAATTCGAAAAAGCCGGGATCATGAAAGATATCAATAAGAATTCTTATTATATTAAACCCAGCCAGGACCAGCGTATCCGCAAAGCCAAGGCCGAACGTCGGCTGAAACGCATGTCCCGTATGGCGAACCGCTAATATTCATGAACATGCATATCAAACCGGCTTAACTGCCGGTTTTTTCTTTCCGATAATTTTTCCGGAACTGTAATATTAGGAATCGGAACCCCACCCGCTCCTTCCCTGCTTCGTTCGCGAATTCTCCACCGCAACAGTCAAGCTTATTTATTGTCCATTCATGAAAAATGTCTTACATTTGCAAAAATGTGAGTTTACGCAATGAAACAAAAGAAAAGTAAAAACATTGACCATCTCTGGGCACCCTGGCGCATGGAATATATCCGTTCACCCCGGGAGAATGAAGCGGACACCTGCATATTCTGCTGCAAACCCAAAGAGGACTGTGACCGGAAGAATCTTATTCTGCATTACGGAAAAGAGGTTTTTGTGATCATGAACCTTTTTCCTTACAATAACGGACATATGATGGTAGTTCCCTACCGGCATCTCAGTGATTACCGCGAACTCAACGAAGCCGAACGGCACGAGATATCCGATATTACCGGAATCTGCATTGAAGTTCTGAACAAGGTCATGCGTCCCGACGGATTTAATATCGGTTTTAATCTGGGCATTTCCGCCGGTGCCGGCATTGCAGAACATATCCATCAGCATATCGTACCGAGATGGACCGGCGATACCAATTTTATGCCGATTCTGGGGCATACCAAGGTTCAGGTAGACGGATTGGAAGAAACCTGGCTTAAACTCAAAGAAGCATTTAAAGCGTATCCGGAAAAATGATGAAGCGCAAAGCTGCAGTAGCGGGACAGTTCTATCCCGGAAACCGCGATTCGCTGATCGCTCTGCTCGGGCAATTATTCAAACAGGCCGCTGAAGATGCGCCGGTCCTGAAAGGGCATATTGCGGGTATTGTCGCACCCCATGCGGGCTATATTTTCTCGGGACTGCAGGCGGCAAAGGCCTATCACTACCTGCAGGGACGCAAATATAAGGTCGTCTGTATCCTCAGTCCCAGCCACCGGGAGTATTTCCCCGGCATCAGCCTTTATCTCGGGGACGCCTATTCGGGTCCCCTGGGAGATCTTGCCGTTGACAAACAAGGCCGCGACCTAGCCATGAAATGTACGGGCATTTACGAAATGGAGGAAGGGCACCGGACCGAACACGCGCTGGAAGTCCAGCTGCCTTTTTTGCAGTACGCGCTGAAAGATTTTTCCATTATCCCTCTGGTCATGGGCGATCAGCAGAAGATCATCGTAAACGCTGCGGCGGAATGCGTCAGTGTTCTCTATGAACATTTTGGGAAAGACATTCTTTTTGTTGCCAGTACAGACCTTTCGCATTTTCACCCGGCAGTCGAAGCAAAGGCTCTGGATACGGCGTTTATCGATATGTTGGAGCATTATCGGGATGAAGAAATGGAAACCGCACTGCACGGCGGAAAGGCGGAGGCTTGCGGCGGCGGTACGATTCTGGCCATCCTGCGCGGACTCGGCAAAGAGCGGCACGTCGTCCGCACTTTGGGATACCGCCATTCCGGACAAGTCAATTTCGACCTCCGCGAAGTGGTCGGCTATACATCAGCACTGATATTGGAAAAGGATACCGAACAAGGAACAGACTAATGGATATTGTCCGCTATGACGCAAGCAAACACGGATTTTGGGATGAATTCGTCCGTAATGCCAATAACGGCACGCTTTTTCACGAACGGCATTTTTTAAATTACCACCCC
>Ga0172382_10010628_pt1 | contig 12312 bp, 13 predicted proteins | sample Leawel138RmetaG_FD_122245 | JGI IMG/M metagenome (GOLD analysis project Ga0172382, IMG submission 122245) | Leachate microbial communities from a municipal landfill in Southern Ontario, Canada - Leachate well 138R metaG | ecosystem: Engineered > Solid waste > Landfill > Unclassified | place...
AAATGAATACAATCTACCTTCGTCAAGATTAAGCTTGTCATCCTGAGCGTAGCGAAGGATCTAGTCTTTAAGATTCTTCGCTGCGCTCAGAATGACAGATTCGTTGTATTCATAGCAATGACAATAAAATGTCCTGAAATATCGAGACGGATTAACCATGCCTTCATTCTGACTCCTGACTCCTGACTACTGACTACTGACTCCTGACTACTGTCTCCTGTACTTAATCTCCCCTGCTACTATGGTGAGGACCGGCAAACCTTTAAGCCGGTGGCCCGTGAAGGGGGTGTTTCTGCTTTTACCGGCAAAATCAGCCGGGTTTACCGTTTCCTCAAGCAGGGGGTCAATTATGGTAATGTCCGCCGACGCCCCCTCGGTCAAGGTGCCACCCGCAACGCCCAGGATGCGGGCCGGGTTGCAGGAGAGCTTTTGCACCGCCTGCAGCGGGGTCAAAATACCGGTTAGCACCAGTTCAGTCCACACCAGTCCCACCGCTGTCTCCAGACCCACCAACCCGAAGGGGGCCAGGTCGAATTCCACGTTTTTCTCATCAAAGGAATGAGGCGCGTGGTCGGTGGCAATGGCATCAATGGTGCCATCGGCCAATCCCTGGCGTACTGCCTGTACGTCGGCCTCGCCGCGCAGCGGCGGGTTTACTTTGGCGTTAGTGTTAAAGTCCCCTACCGCCCGGTCCGTCAGGGTAAAGTGGTGTGGCGTCACTTCCGCCGTAACCATTACACCACGCTTTTTGGCCTCGCGGACCAGGGACACCGAGCCCGTAGTACTTATATGGGCTAGATGCAGCGGACAGCCGGTTTCCCCGGCCAGAATAATATCCCGGGCCACCATTGCCTCCTCGGCTGAAGCAGGGATCCCCTTTAAACCTAGTATTGTGGAGTAAGCACCCTCGTGCATCACCCCGCCACCGGCCAAACTTTTATCTTCGCAATGGGAGATGATGGCCGCGCCCAGCATGCTGCAGTACAGCATGGCCCGACGCATCAAGCCGGCGTCCGTCACCGGTTGGCCGTCGTCTGAGAAGGCCGCCGCGCCGGCTTCCCGCATGTCCGCCAGTTCAGCCAGTTCCTGACCCCGACTGCCACGGGTGATGGCGCCTACCGGATAGACCTTCACCAGTCCGTCCTCTTGAGCCCGTTTATTAATATACTCCACCGTCACCCGGTTATCGGTTACAGGGTCGGTGTTGGGCATGCAGGCCACACCGGTAAATCCACCCCGGGCTGCTGCCGCAGTACCGGTGACAATAGTCTCCTTGTACTCAAACCCTGGCTCCCGCAGATGTACGTGCATGTCCACCAGGCCCGGCACCACTAGTTTGCCCCCGGCATCGATGATGCTTGTGGTGCTGTCGGGCTGGAATGGCGCACAAATCAATCCATTATTAACATAAAGGTCTGCGATCTGATCCCGGCCGGCCGCCGGGTCCAAAAGCCGCCCATTTTGAATAATTAACTTCATCACTGAGCACCTCCCCCGATGAGCAGGTACAGCAGCGCCATACGCACCGCCACCCCGTTGGTTACCTGTTCTTCTATGGCCGCCTGGGAACCATCGGCCATATCCGCTGCAATTTCAACCCCGCGGTTCATGGGACCGGGGTGTAGCACCAGTGCGTCCCCGGCAGCCAGTTCCAGCCGCCGCCTGTTCAGTCCATAAAGCCTCGAGTATTCCCTAAGCCCGGGGAATAATCCCTGCTCCTGTCTCTCCTTTTGGATGCGCAGCATGATAATGACGTCAGCCCCGTCAAGGGCTTGGTCCATTTGATGAACTACCCGCACACCGGTTTGTTCCAGTCCGGCCGGGATCAATGTAGGCGGGCCGCAGACCCTTACCTTGGCCCCCATTTTGGTGAACCCCCAAATATTTGAGCGGGCCACCCGGCTGTGCAGTATATCGCCCACGATGACCACCTGTAATCCCGCCAGGCCCCCTTTTTTTTCTCGCACTGTGAACATGTCCAATAGCGCCTGGGAGGGATGTTCATGGGCTCCGTCACCGGCATTAATTACGGCAGCCTGCACCGAACGAGCCAGTAGTCGCGGCGCGCCGGGCATGGGATGACGCAATACGATCACGTCAGCGCCCAGCGACTGCAGCGTGCGGCCGGTGTCGTACAGGCTTTCCCCCTTAGCCACACTGCTGGACGATCCAGACATGTTAATACTGTCTGCACTCAGGTACTTGGCCGCCAGCTCGAATGAGCCGCGGGTCCGGGTACTGTTCTCGTAAAATAGGGTTACAACAGTCCTGCCACGCAAGGTGGGTACCTTTTTAATCGGCCTTTTAATTATCTCTTTCATGGGCCCGGCCGTGTCTAAAAGAAAGCCGATTTCATCAGCAGACATATCCCGTATGCCCAATAAATCTTTGTGTTTAAACAATTATCGCTACCCCCTTCCCCAAATAATAAAAGACCTCCCGGGTTTATCAAAACCCGACGGAGGCCGGCAAGACAAATTAATACTTGGCCTCCCTTGCCGACCTCACGGGACCGCTTTAAAAGGATGCGCCAGGCACTATGTTTTTTCCATGATCACAACTTCATCGATTTCGTCCGTTTCTATTAGTCGCACCGCCACTTCTTCGCGATGGGAAGTAGGAACGTTCTTGCCCACGTAATCAGCCCTGATGGGCAACTCCCGGTGCCCCCGATCCACCAGCGCAGCCAGTTGAATGTAACGCGGCCGTCCCAGGTCAATTATGGCGTCCAGGGCCGCCCGGATCGTTCGTCCGGTGAACAGCACGTCGTCCACCAGGACCACCCGTTTACCGTCGATAGAAAAGGTTACCTCGGTCTGCCGCACAATCGGTTGGTGTCCCATGGTGGTTAAGTCATCCCGGTAAAGGGTAATATCCAGCACTCCCACCGAAACTAGACTGCCCTCAATTTCCCTGATTCGGTCAGCCAAACGCCGGGCCAGCGGAACTCCCCGCCGGCGGATGCCAATTAACACCAGGTCACCGGTACCCCTATTGCGCTCGATAATCTCGTGGGCAATACGGGTAATCACGCGCCTGATACCATCGCTGTCCATAATCCGGGCTTTTTGTTTCCATTCGGCCACGGCTTTACACCTCCGGTAAGAATTGATCACTAAAAAAGCGCACTAAAAAACCTGTCTCACCGCGAAGTAGGCATAGACAGGCATATAAATGCACAAGTTTAACATTTATGAACCCTTACCAGCCTCACGGGACCGATTTCAAGGTAATTTTCACTTAAATAATATTATCAGATACCCTATTTGACGTCAACCTTTATTTAAGCACTACTTAAGCACTACGGGACGCTCATGCAAAAGTAATCATCATTGATTCTACAAACATGGTGCAGTTAAAAACAGGTACTTCACCCATAAATGCTGCAACATCTTATTTTGAAAACCTGTCTATAATACTTTTAACACACTCAAACCACTCCTCCTTTTTGCATTCCTAATGTTTTTTAGTTTTCCGGCCGTTTATTGCCGGAACATTTTTTTGCTTCCCTTGGGGCCTGGAAGTGTTATTATCATCTTCTTTAAGCCCTGCCCCGTTTTAGAGTTTATTGATCCCTAGAAATATCAAGAATACGCCTGTGGCTATGGAAGCCATACCCAACAAAGATACTTTGCCGGCTAATCCCACCAGACCCAGCGTGGTGACGCCTATAAATATTGTAGGACCTACCATGGCCAGTACCGCGTTAATCTTGAACGCCACATCTACCCGGTTGAAATATAGCATCAGCATGGCGGCGGTAAACTCAATACTGGACGATAAAAAACGCAGCAAAGCCATGGATAAAACAACTTTATCTAAATTTAAAAACAAATTTTTATACCTCCCGTCGGGTTAGATATTTTTTCATATGCCTGACGGGGGTAATAAATGCATACCGTTCATGGTACCGAGATAAAATAACCGTGTCGCATCAGGAAGGACTGATAATTATGAAACCTAAAAATAGTGCCGCTGTGCTGGCGGCAATATCAGGCGTGCCTTTTATCATGGTTTTGGGTAATTCAATGCTCATCCCGGTTTTGCCGGCCATGAAGCAAACAATGAACCTGAGCCAACTTGAAGTAAGCATGATTATTACTGCATTTTCCATACCCGGCCTACTTATACCGTTGGCCGGATTTTTATCCGACCGCATTGGCCGGAAAAGGATAATCATTCCTGGCCTGATACTGTACGGTATTGGTGGCATTACCGCCGGGGCAGCGGCCATAATCCTACGGGAAAATGCATTTGCCTGGATTATCGGTGGTCGCATAATCCAGGGCATCGGCGCCGCCGGCACAACTCCCATCGCCATGGCCCTCACTGGCGACCTTTTTACGGGCCCCCAGCGCAGCAAGTCTTTGGGAATTGTGGAAGCCGCCAACGGAATGGGTAAGGTGCTTAGCCCGGTATTGGGAGCGGCCATCGGCTTAATTGCCTGGTACGCCGCGTTTATTTTTTTTCCCGCCATTGTAGTGCCCATAGTAATAGGAATGTGGCTTTTAGTTAAAGAGCCTGAAAGCAAACGGGAAAAACAAAGTGTGTCCAAATATGCCCAATCGATTAAAAAAGTTTTTCATAAAAAATCAGCCATACTGCTAACCTCATTTTTGGGCGGCATGACTGCTTTGTTAATTTTGTTTGGCATTTTGTTCTTTCTTAGCGATTACCTGGAAACAAGCGTTGGCATATACGGTATCATGAAAGGGTTCGCCTTGGCGGTGCCCGTGTTATTTATGAGCGTAACATCCTACGTTACCGGCATGCTATTGAAAAAAAAGGTCAAGCTGATGAAGTGGCTGGCTGTCACCGGGCTTAGTCTTATTGCTCTATCGCTGATGTCGCTGAATTTTTTCCAGAACATCTACCTCTTTTTTGTCGGCATATCAATCACCGGTACAGGAACCGGGTTATTGCTACCATGTCTGAACACCATCATCACCAGTACAGTTGACTCCGCCGAGCGGGGCCTGGTTACATCTGTATACGGTAGCGTTCGCTTCCTGGGTGTAGCCGCGGGGCCGCCCCTTTTCGGTTACCTGATGGATCAGGGTAACGCTTATATGTACTGGGGCGGAGGGGCACTGGCCGGAATTACTGCGGTGGCTACGGCTGTTCTAATCCGGGTGCGAGATATGCAGCAGCCCGGCGAGGCCGGGCAGGGCGAACAATCGGGGGCACCTCCTATAATGACCGAATTCGTTTTCAGCCCATCCCGTAAACCCATATCCGAAACAGACAAAAACCCTAAAAACAGCCCCAAGGAATAAAACTCTAAAAGCTCAGCGCCGGGCCGAATTCTCTTAACCACTGGCGCTTTTTTTTATAGTCCGGCAACAGGGAAGCCACCAAGTACCAAAACTCCGCCGAGTGGTCAAGCTTGACCAAATGGCATAACTCGTGCACAACCACGTAATCAATTACTTCAATCGGCGCCATAACCAATTTCCAGTTGAAGTTTAAATTGCCCCTGGCCGAGCAACTACCCCAGCGGCTTTTCTGCTTTTTTATTCTAATTGCAGCGGGTTTTTGCACCATCGCAGCGGCAAATAAATTCACCCGGGCATTGATTAACTGCCGGGCGCGGCCTACATACCATTCAACTAATGTATTTTTAACCATCCACCCCGGGCTGTTTTCCACATCATCAATGGCCACATGAATTTCCCGGTCCTGGATTAGTACACCTTGATAATCGGTTGCTTTTTTAACTAATAATGTATACCGGTCCCCCAGAAAAAAAAGTTGTTCGCCGCTTACAAATTTCCTGGGTACCCGACAGCCCGTCATATTCTCCAGATGTTGCAACCTCTCTGTAATCCACAAAGCCTTTTCCTTGACAAAAGCTTCTATTAAATTTACGCTACAGTTAAGCGGTGCTGTCACAACAGCCCCTCTCTCGGCGTCAACGGTGATTTTCAAACCAGTAATTCTTTTGCTGCGCTCTACTGTATACTGGACTCCGCCACTTTTTAATGTAATCATTTCAGTTTCACCTGATCAGCAACCCCAAACCCGTATCAATTTGATACCTATGTCATTGTGAGAGTAAGCGCTATCTAACTAGTCTTTCGGGATGATCTATGTCATTTTGAGATAGATATGTCGGCTCTGTTCTGCTGCTTAAAGCATTTAAGCATGGGCAAGGCGCAGTAAAAAAACAGCTATCAAGGGCCTTCACGGGCACCTTCTATAAAGTTATTTAGATTTATAAACGCCTGGCACGCTGGTTGCAGTAGCATTAGGTTATAATAAATATTATCCCCGGCTTGTTAAACCGGGACGGGAGTGATGGCAAATGGCAAAACCGGCCACTTATATCGATAATAACAAAATCATAGTTAAATCACAATGGTGCAAAGGCTGCGGTATTTGCATCGCTTTATGCAGCAGCAAGGTATTGGTGTTGGATAACCGCGGTAAAGCGATAGTGGCCAACCCGGCAGCTTGCACAGCCTGCGGAAAATGCGCATCCCACTGCCCCGACCTGGCTATCACGGTTAACCACGCCGCAGCACGAACCAAAACTGCAACGCCGGTGCTTCCAGCTTAGTATACCGTATAAAGTCAAATTAAAAGAATAACGCATCAATGCTTATTGAAGCAGGCCCGGATTTTTTCCGGGCCTGTCCGTTTTTTCACCACAACAAGTAATTAATTATTTAACTATTATTCATCAGTAGTTCTCGCTCGACCCAAATGTACTCAATGAAATTGGAAATGCGGGCAGGAAATTTCTATTTCGTATTTAATTTACTAATAGTACCATTACAAACAAACGCAACAGCTAATGCATAAATAATTAACGTTTTGAAAAGAGGGATTGCTTTGCAGGAATTGGTTTATTTAAACGGTTGGATAGGTTCTTTTGAAGACTCGTTTATTTCAGTCAATGACCGGGGTTACAATTTTGGGGATGGTATTTACGAGGTAGTCAGGGTTTATAACGGCGTACCCTTTGCCGTTGTCGATCACCTGGAACGCCTGGAGAACAGTGCCGCCGCAATAGAGATGACAATTCCCTGGAGCAGGGTACAATTAGCCATGTTTACAGAAGATTTATTGGTTCAAAGCGGCATTAAGGAAGCTATAATCTATATTCAAATCAGCCGGGGTACCGCGCACAGAAACCACCTATATGACCCGCAAATAAACCCCAACCTGCTTATTACAGTACGGCAAGTTCCGGAAATTGCACGGGATATGTATACCGATGGTGTTAAAATCATCACCCAGCCTGAATTCCGCTGGCAGCTTTGTCACATTAAATCCACATCACTGCTATCCAGTGTACTGGCCAAAAACAGGGCTGCCCAGGCTGAAGCAGCTGAAGCCGTATTCGTCATGGAAGACGGTACTGTTACGGAATGTTCGGCCAGCAACATATTTATCTATAGCAATAAGGTACTATTGACCCACCCGGCCAACAACCGGATTTTAAGCGGCATTACCCGCAAATACGTGCTTCAAGCAGCCCATTCACTGGGTATTAATACCCGTGAAGAGACATTTACTAGCACAGACCTTTTAGCAGCCGATGAAGTCTTTTTCACAAATTCAGTGACAGAAGTAGTTCCAGTGATCAAAGTTGATGACCACATCATTGGCAGTGGCGCCCCAGGTCCGGTGGCGAACCAAATTCACACCGGGTTCATAACCCTGCGCAATGCAGGAGTGTGATACATACTCAAGGGAAAATTGCCCATAAAAAAGGGGACTGGCTCTTTTTTCAAAAAGCGAAAAAAGAGCCAGTCCCCTTTTTCGCGTATACTTTGTACCCAAACACTTTATCCATATTTTCCAACACAACTCCGTTTTTTGGCAGCTTCATCCTGGTAACCAACTCATTCGGGGTTGAATAATTTTAACCAGGTGGCAAATTTAGCCCTTTCCCACACAGTAGCAAAAGGAGGTGATAGCCGGCATCCGTCATAACGGCTGGATGCATCATATAGGGAAGGGAGCTGGTTTTTTGTCCGGATGTTTAAACACCAACGGGTGGCGGGAAATTATAACATTCCCAATGGGGGATCGCGCAGCCAAACCCAGGCATCGGGGTTTGACCATGGTTATGGATAAGGGGATGGGTACCGGGGAGACCCAGGATTTGCTCAAGCTAAACCACCCGTATATTGACTTCATTAAGCTTGCCTTTGGCACATCGATGCTTTACACGGACGGTTTACTGGAAGAAAAAATCCACCTGGCGTGTTCCTACAACATCGAAATTTATCCCGGAGGAACATTTTTTGAAATAGCGTTATGGCAGGATAAATTAATTGAGTACCTTGACAAATGCAAATCGCTAGGGTTCACAGCCATCGAAGTTAGCGACGGCACCATTAATATTTGTAAAGAGGTGAGAGCACGAGCAATATCAATGGCTGCGGATAAGGGTTTTATGGTCCTCACCGAAGTAGGTAAAAAAAACGCCGGCCCCGGTATTCCGGTAATATCCCTTGCCGAGCAAGCTGGAGAGGATTTAGAGATGGGTGCGCATAAGGTGATCCTGGAAGGCAGGGAGTGCGGACTCAACGTAGGCCTATATAACGCGAAAGGCAAAATGGACACTGCGGACATTCAAGTGCTTTTGGAGTATATCGGCGACCCGGGCAAGATTATCTGGGAAGCACCACTAAAACCCCAGCAACAAGACTTAATTACCCGGTTCGGCTCCGATGTTAACCTGGGCAACATTCCAACCCAGGAAGTACTGGCCCTGGAAGCAATGCGACTGGGACTGCGGGCCGATACGCTGCAGTTGATGGTGAACGAGACTCCGGTCTGCGATTAGGGATTAACCTTATTGTGGTAATAGAGCTGGCAGCAATGGCATATATTTACGAAGAAAGGTGGTTGAACAAGCCTCTTTCAACTAATATCTTTTAAGTGAGGTTTTCGGTCAATGAATGGAGTTTTCTTACTGGTAGCGTTGCTGCTAATTGGAATCGTATCCCGCTCCAACCTCATTGCCACTGCCGCCTGCGTATTGCTGATTATTAAGTTTGCCAATCTAAATTTTATTTTTCCCCTGCTGGAAAAAAGGGGCTTGGAAATAGGCCTACTGTTTCTGCTGCTTGCCATTTTGGTGCCCGTGGCCACGGGTAGGGTCTCGGAAAAAGACTTATTATGCACCTTTACCTCTGTTTCCGGGATCCTGGCCATCGCCGGAGGCGCACTGGCCACCCATCTTAACGGCGAGGGGTTAAAGTTACTGCAAATTGACCCGGAAATAATTTTTGGACTGTTGGTGGGTTCAGTTTTCGGCATTGTCTTTATGGGCGGCATCCCGGTGGGGCCGCTTATGGCAGCCGGGCTAACCGCACTGTTCCTGGGGGTATTAAACCTGTTCAAATAATTGCGTAGGGGCACGGCATGCCGTGCCCCTACATATGGGAATAGGCGTTGTTTGACCTGCACCCTCACACTTCACCCTTAATAGAAAAATGCATCCCGACATTTTGTTCCAGGATTGTTTTCAGTTCATCCGGCAACGGTGCCCTGATTTCCAGGTATTCCTTCGTCCTGGGGTGTATAAACCCCAGCAGGTAAGCATGCAGGAACTGGCCTACCAGTCCCAAATGAGGGCGTGCGGGACCGTAGCGAATATCGCCGGCCAGCGGGTGACCAATGTAAGACATGTGCACCCTGATCTGGTGAGTGCGCCCGGTTTCCAGGCGCAGGTCCAGCAACGTAAAGTTGTTCTTTCGATCCAGCACTCGGTAGTGAGTAACCGCGTTTTTACCATGGCGATAATTAACCGCCATCCGCTGCCTGTCCGAGGGGTCGCGGCCAACCGGTGCGTCTACCATCCCGCGGTTGTGCGCAAGTAAACCGTGGGCCAAGGCCACGTACCCGCGGGACACAGTGTGCTCTTTCAACTGTCCGGCCAACCCTTCATGAATCAGGTCGTTTTTAGCGGCCATTAATAACCCCGATGTTTCCTTGTCAATCCGGTGCACGATACCGGGTCTTAAAACACCATTGATGCCTGAAAGATCCCGGCAGTGGTATAGGAGCGCGTTAACCAGGGTGCCCGTATAATTGCCCTCCGCCGGGTGTACCACCATCCCCCTTGGTTTGTTGACCACGATCAGGTCTGAGTCTTCATAGTAAACTTCAAGTGGGATTGGTTCGGGCAGTACTTCAAGTTCAACGGGTGGCGGTATCATTACCGCCACCTCGTCCCCGCCGCGCAAACGGTAATTGGCCTTTACTCCAACCCCGTTGACTGTAATTAATCCCGCACCGATAAGTTTTTGCGCATAGGATCTGCTTATACCGGGCTCTGTTCCGGAAGCAAACACATCCAACCGCATACCGGATTCATCACCGGACACAACGTATTTTTCACTCCCCGGCACCTTGATCCACCTTCCGCGATTCTTTCCTGTCTGCCAGCCACACATCCAACACCAGTATAGCAGCCCCGGTTACAATGGCGGTATCAGCCAGATTGAACACTGGCCAAACTCTAAAATCAAGGAAATCAATCACCAGCCCCAGCCGAACCCGATCAATCAGGTTACCCATGGCACCGCCTACCACCAAGCCCAGGGCGATATATGACCATACCCTTTCCCGGGGCAAATACCGGTAACCAACTAAAACACCAATAATTACAAGCAGTGATATCACTATAAAAAAGTTGGTTTGATTGGCCAGCATGCCAAAAGCCGCACCCGGGTTTAGCACATAGGTGATATAAAAAACAGGCGGTAAAATAGCCAATGATTCACCGTGATACATGCTGGAAGTGATTATATACTTGGAAAGCTGATCTACAATAAGCGTTAACAAAACAATGGCCGCAAACCGCAAAACCCATACCTCCAATACAGATTGCTCCATGATATAATACCACAAGTTAATCGGCGGTGTTTATGATATTGTTTAACTATTCAGGCCTGAGAATAAAAAAACGATTTATTTACTCTGATTATTCCAATTCCAATACCAGAATGTTGTTATGTAAGAGGATAACCTTTTTACTTTATTGGATACCTGCTCTGTAATGGATGGGCTAAAATATGCGTATGGTATTTCTTTAGTTTATGAAATCCGTTTAATGTCGAAAGTTTTACATACATGGGCAGGACATTTAATTATAATTAGAGAAATAATTAAAACGTCAAAATAGACAACCCCATTGGCCCGCTGGCATGATGCGACTTAATAGGGCTGGACACTATGCTGATGGTATGCGATACTTTATAAGTGAGACTGGTGATTCCAAGTATCGTCCCTCCATTTGCTGCGCAGAATGGGCGCGCCGACCACCTGTGTCGCAAATGTGGACGTGGTTTCTACGTTTACCAGTGAGTTCCGCGGTCATAACCCCATGAAATCTTGGGATGGGAGTGGTAAACTTGGTACAGAACAAATTTAGCCCGCCGGACAATGGTATAACTTCGGTTGCCGCCAGCAGGTTTAACCTGCGTCAGGTTGAGAACATACTTTATGAGCACTCCGGGGTAGATGAGGTAACGGTTTTGTGCATTGCCGATGACGAGAGCGAAAATAGAAATATAGTAGCTTTCATTGTTCCTAGAGAACCCGGCATGACTGAAGAGGAAATCTTTAAGTATCTTAAGCAAAGCGGACAGCTGCAAATCGAACAACTGCCAGGTGAAGTAAGATTCGTTTCGCGCATCCCCAAATCCCCCAGCGGTAAAGTATTAAAAATGAAATTGCTGGAAGGATGCGTCAGGCGCAATTAAAATGCGCTCTTATATATCCTATAGCATTTAAAACCTGTGTTATACGACGCAGGTTTTCTTTTATTTACTTACAAATCATTAACTGGCTTTTTGCCAATGCATTTTAAATCCAAAACGAGATGCATTTCACATCAACAGATGGGGAAAATAATAAAAATTAAATGTAATTTAAATGGAGTGATCGTGATGGAAAATAACCAGGAAATGCCTAATCAAATTGATAAGCGGTTTCAGCACAGCAATACTGACCGGGACCTGCTGGAAAAGGGTGCTATTTTACAGCGGGATGGCACCTATGCAATAGCACCACACCTGCCCGGTGGCATTATCACCGACCCGGACCTTTTAATTCGTTTGGCTGAAACAGCTAAAAAGTATAACTGCGCAGCATTAAAAGTCACTTCGTCTCAGCGCATCGCCCTGGTAGGTCTGCAAAAAGATGATATAGACGCCGCCTGGGCCGACCTGGACATGAAGCCCGGAGCTGCCATCGGACTATGCGTACGCAGCGTCAAATTTTGCCCCGGCACAACCTTTTGCAAACGTGGTCAACAGGATTCCGTGGGGTTAGGTAATGAGATAGACA
>Ga0172382_10010631_pt1 | contig 12310 bp, 11 predicted proteins | sample Leawel138RmetaG_FD_122245 | JGI IMG/M metagenome (GOLD analysis project Ga0172382, IMG submission 122245) | Leachate microbial communities from a municipal landfill in Southern Ontario, Canada - Leachate well 138R metaG | ecosystem: Engineered > Solid waste > Landfill > Unclassified | place...
ATGGCGGACATGATCATCATCGGCGCGACCCTGATCGACCCCGCAGCCGGGAGCGAGCGGCCGGGCCATCTCATCATCCGCGACGGGCTGATCTACGATATCGTCACCGATCCGGTGCCGGACCCCGAGGCGCGGTTCCGGGCGCTCGAACAGGTGGACGGCCGCGGCCTGTGCCTCGCGCCCGGGATCGTCGACTGGGGGGTGCAGGTCGGCGAGCCGGGGGCCCGCCACAAGGAAAGCCTGCGTTCGGCCGGGCAGGCGGCGGCGGCCGGCGGCGTGACCACGATCGTCACCCGGCCCGATACCGACCCGGCGATCGACACGCCCGAGATCCTCGAATTCCAGGCCCGGCGGGCCCAGGCCGATTGTGCCGTGCATGTCCGGCCGATGGCCGCGCTGACCAAGGGCCGCGCCGGCCGCGAGATGACCGAGATCGGATTTCTGCAAGACGCGGGCGCGGTGGCGTTCTCGGACGGGCTGCGGGTGGTGGCCGACAGTCGGATTCTTGCAAGGGCGCTGACCTATGCCCGCAGCATGGGCGCGCTGGTCGTCACCCATGTGCAGGAGCCGTCGCTGTCCGCGGGCGCGGTCGCGACCCATGGCGCCTTCGCGACCTTGCGCGGCCTGCCCTCGGTCCATCCGCTGGCCGAGCGCATCGGCCTCGACCGCGATCTGGCGCTGGCGGAAATGACCGGCGCCCGGCTGCATGTCGACCAGATCACCACCGCCCGCGCGCTGCCGCGGCTGGAACGCGCCCGCGCGGCCGGGCTCGACGTCACCGCCGGCGTGTCGGTCCATCACCTGACGCTGAACGCGCTCGACCTCGGCGACTGGCGCACCTTCTTCAAGCTGACCCCGCCGCTGCGCCCGGAAGACGACCGCATGGCGATGGTGCAGGCGGTGGCCGACGGCACGATCGACGTCATCTGCTCGATGCATACCCCGCAGGACGAGGAATCGAAGCGCCTGCCGTTCGAGGAGGCCGCGAGCGGCGCCGTCGGCCTCGAGACCCTGCTGCCGGCGGCGCTGCGGCTGGTGCATGGCGGGGATCTGACCCTCGCGCAGCTGTTCCGGGCGCTGTCGCTCAATCCCGCGCGCCGGCTCGGGCTCGATTGCGGGCGGCTCGAGCCGGGGGCCCCGGCCGATCTGGTGCTGTTCGACCCGGACGCGCCTTTCGTCCTCGACCGCGCAACACTTCGTTCCAAATCGCGCAACACCCCGTTCGACGGCGCGCGGATGGAGGGGCGGGTCCGCGGCACCTGGGTCGCCGGGCGCCGGGTTTTCGGAGGGGCGTATGCCTGAGATCATCCACGGACCGGGCGTCCTCGCACTCTGGGCACTGGCGGGCTACCTGCTCGGCTCGGTCCCGTTCGGGATCCTCATCGCCAGCGCGCTGGGCCTCGGCGACCTGCGCCGGATCGGCTCGGGCAATATCGGCGCGACCAATGTGCTGCGCACCGGCAACCGCGGCGCGGCGCTCGCCACGCTGCTGCTCGACGCGGCCAAGGGCGCGGCGGCGGTGCTGCTGGCCCGCTGGCTGGCCGGCGAGGACGCGGCCCAGATCGCCGGCCTTTTCGCCTTTCTCGGCCATTGCTTCCCGGTCTGGCTGCGCTTTCGCGGCGGCAAGGGGGTGGCGACCTTCCTCGGCATCCTGCTCGCGCTCGCCTGGCCGGCAGGGCTGGCGGCCTGCGCGACCTGGGCCGCCGTGGCGGCGGTGATGCGCTATTCCAGCCTTGCCGCGCTGCTCGCCGCCGGATTTGCGCCGGTCTGGGCGCTGCTGCTGGGGCATGGCGAGGTGGTGTTCCTCGCGCTCGTCCTCGCGGTGCTGGTCTATATCCGCCACGCCGCCAACATCGCCCGCCTGCGGCACGGGACCGAGCCGCGGATCGGGCGCAGATAGGGCGAATTGTCGGGATTTCGGGCCCGGGCATTCACGATCCGGCAACCCTGAGCGGCGATGCTGGCGGCAATGCCACGATCAGCCGGGAAGCCCGATGTCACATGCCGCCACCGACCTGCCCGCCGACCTGCGCACCGACCTGCCTGCCAGCCGGTCCCCCGCTGCCGCCCCCCCGGCCCGCGACCGGCCCGCCCCCGGCTGGTGGATCCTGCCGCTGGCGGTGACGGGCGCGCTGGTCTGGGGCTGGCTGTTCTCGCGGCTGCTATGAACGCGGCGCCGCCGGGCTCACAGCGCGTAATCGTCGTAGATCCGCTCCAGATCGCCGCCCCAGGCGCCCTCATAAAGCGCGATCATCCGGTCGGCGGGGCATTCGCCGCGCTCCAGACCCTCGTGCAGCGGGGCAAGATAGCGGCTCTCGTCGCCCGCGCCGTCGTCCAGCGCCCGCGCGGCAAGGCCGGCCTGCGCGATCGCCACCGCCTCGCGCGCCAGATCGTGCAGGCGGTGACCGCCCGCCTCGCCCGCCAGCCCCGCGACCGAGGCCGCGATCCGCAGCCCCTCGCGGGTCTCGGCATCCAGGCCCTTCGCCAGATCCCAGGCCGCCTCCTGCGCCGCCGGATCATACAGCAGCCCGACCCAGAACGCCGGCAGCGCCTTCATCATCGCCCGCGGCCCGGCATCGGCGCCGCGCATCTCGATGAACCGCTTGAGCCGCGCCTCGGGAAACACCGTGGTCAGATGGTCGGCCCAGTCCGACAGCGTCGGCCGCTCGCCCGGCATGGCCGGCAGCCGCCCGTCCAGAAAGTCGCGGAAACTCTGCCCGCGCGCGTCGATATAGGCGCCGTCGCGATAGACGAAATACATCGGCACATCGAGGACCCATTCGGCATACCGCTCGAAGCCGAACCCGTCCTCGAACACGAAGGGCAGCATCCCGGTCCGCGCCTCGTCGAGCGAGCGCCAGATCCGCGCCCGCCACGACCTGTGCCCGTTCAGCCGCCCCTCGAAGAAGGGCGAGGCCGCGAACAGCGCCGTCGCCACCGGCTGCAGCGCCAGCGCCACGCGCAGCTTCTGCACCATGTCGGCCTCGGACCCGAAGTCGAGATTCACCTGCACCGTGGCGGTGCGATACATCATCTGGGTGCCATGGGTGCCGACCCGCCCCATGTATTCGGTCATCAGCCGGTAGCGCCCCTTGGGCATCACCGGCATCTGGTCATGGGTCCAGACCGGCGCCGCGCCGACGCCCAGGAACCGCACCCCCATGCCCGCCGCGATCGCATTCACCTCGTCGAGATGGTCGTCCAGTTCGGCCGCGGTCCCGTGCAGGCTCGCCAGCGGCGCCCCCGACAGCTCGAACTGCCCCCCCGGCTCGAGGCTGATATTGGCGCCCGCGCGGGTCAGCCCGACGATATTGCCGCCCTCGCGCTGCGCTTCCCAGCCGCGGGTGATCATCGCCTCGAAAATGGCGCTGATCGAACGCGGCCCGGCATAGGGCAGCGGCGCATGGCTGTCGGTGAGAAAGCCGAACTTCTCGTGCTCGGTGCCGATCCGCCACTCGGCTCGCGGCTTGCAGCCCGCGGCCAGATATTCCGCAAGCTGGGCATGGTCCTCGATCGGTCCGCCGCCGGACTGGGGGATGGACATGGGTCTGGCCGCCTTCCGTTCGGTGGAGTCGTCACGGCCTCACGCCATGCGGCGGGCAACCGTGGAAGTCAACGCCCCCCGGTTGCGCGCGGCCGCGCAGGCGGGCCGCGGAAATGCGCGTCACTTCCCGGTGTTGCGCGCCGCATCCCCCGCCGGCCGGCGCCAGATCTGCCGCGGCGCCGCACCGGCCCGGCCGGCCGAGACCGCGCCCACCAGCAGCGCCGCGGTGACGCCCGGCAGGGTGACGAAGGCATCGAACAGCGCCTCGGCCCCCTCGGCGCCCAGCGGCACCACCAGATCGGGCTGGCCGCGGCTGCGCAGCAGCCAGACCCGGCCCGCCGCCGGCCCGGCCAGGAGAATCGCCTCGAGATCGTCAAGCGCCACGAACCCGCCGCCGGCGGGGCCGAAATAGCCGATCCGTCCCTCGACCACCTCGACCATGCCCGGCCCCTCGCCGCCCGCATCGGCAAAGCGCCGCCGCTGCACCGCGATCAGCAGCAGCACCGGCGCCAGCGCCACCAGCCCCCAGCCGATCACCGCGATGCTGCCGAAGGCATGCGTGGCCAGCCACCAGCCCGCCGCCCCGGTGGCCAGCGCGCCGATCACCCCGCGCCAGCGGGCGAGCACCGCCAGGACCTCGGGGCGGATGAAGTCAGCCATGTCGCGCGCCGCCCGGCACGGGGGGAGAGGGATCCGGATTTCGGGAAATCCGGATCCGGAACCGGCCGGAGGCGGGGCCCGCGACATCCCGGGCCGCGCGGCGCGACGGAACGCCCCCGCGCCGCGCCGGCGCTCGCCGCCGCCCCCTCACCGCCAGTCGCCGCAGGTGATCTGCCAGAGCGTCAGCGCCGCCACCGCCGCGGTCTCGGCGCGCAGGATCCGGGGCCCGAGCGCCACCGGCACCGCCTGCGGCATGGCCCGCAGCCGGGCCCGCTCCCCGTCGGTAAAGCCGCCCTCGGGCCCGATCAGCACCGCGCCCCGCGCCGCCGGCGGCGGATGGATGCGCGCCCCGGCCAGATCCTCGTCGCAGAACCACAACGGCCGGTCGTCCCAGCCGTCGAGCAGCGCCATCAGCCGCACCGGCGCCGCCACCTCCGGCAGATGCAGCGCCCCGCATTGCTCGGCCGCCTCGCGGGCATGGGCCTGGAGGCGGGCGACATTCACCCGCTCGGCATTGGTATGCCCGGTCAGCACCGGCAGGATCCGGGCCACGCCCATCTCGACCGCCTTCTCGATCACGAAATCGGTGCGGGTCTTCTTCAGCGGCGCGAACAGCAGCCAGAGGTCCGGCGGCAGCGCCTGCACCCGGGTCCGGGCGCCCACGCGCAGGGTGCCGGTGCGGCGCCCGGCCTCCTCGACCACCGAATCCCATTCGCCGTCGCGCCCGTTGAACAGCGCCACCGCCGCCCCCGGCCCGAGCCGCATCACCGAAAAGAGATAGTTCGCCTCCCCCTCGCCGAGGGGAACCGCTTGCCCCGCGCTCAGGGCATGGTCCAGATAGAGGCGCACCTTGGGCGACATGGGATCTTGATATGGCCAGCGACCCGGCAATGCCAGTGGCACCTGTCGCCGACGCCAAGCGCGGCAACTGGGTCGACCGCCGTGCCCCCGCCGCCTGGCGGCCGTGGCTGCGGCTGTCGCGGGTCGACCGGCCGATCGGCACCTGGCTGCTGCTCATCCCCTGCTGGTGGGGGCTGCTGCTGGCCATGCTCGCCGACGGCCATGCCGGCTGGCGCGACCTGTGGTTCGCGCTGGCCTGCACCGCCGGCGCCTTTCTCATGCGCGGCGCCGGCTGCAGCTGGAACGACATCACCGACCGCGACATCGACGGCGCGGTGGCGCGCACTGCCCTGCGCCCGATCCCCTCCGGCCAGGTGAGTTTGCGCGGCGCCCTTGTCTGGGCGGTGCTGCAGGCGCTGCTGGCCTTCGCGCTGCTGCTGACCTTTCCGCCCGCGGCGATCTGGCTCGGCGTCGCGGCCCTGATCCCCGCCGCCATCTATCCCTTCGCCAAGCGCTTCACCTGGTGGCCGCAGGTCTTTCTCGGCCTCGCCTTCAACTGGGGGGCGCTGCTCGGCTGGGCGGCGCATGCGGGCAGCCTCGGCCTGCCGGCGGTGGTGCTGTTTGCCGCCGGCATCGCCTGGACGCTGTTCTACGACACGATCTATGCCCATCAGGATGCCGAGGACGACGCCCTGATCGGGGTGAAATCGACCGCCCGCCTGTTCGGCGCCGAGACCCCGCGCTGGCTGCGGCGCTTCCTGGTCGCCACGGTACTGCTGATGGGGCTCGCGGTGCTGCTTGCCGCGCGCGAGCGGTCGATCCTCGCGCTGGTCCTCGCGCTCGGGGCGCCCTGGGCGCTGGGCTGGCACCTGGCCTGGCAACTGGCGCGGTTCGATGCCGGCGACGGGCCCGGGCTGCTGCGGCTGTTTCGCGCCAATCGCGATGCCGGGCTGCTGGTTGTGCCGTTTCTTGCCGCCGCGCTGTGGTTCTGAGCGAGCCGATTGCGCCCCCCTGCCGCCGCCGCTACCAGTGCGGCGAATCGCCGTCACAATCCCCGGGGGCCGATGCGCCTGCGAACCCTCACCCTCTCGCTGATCGCCTTTGCCATCGCCGCCGTCGCGGCCTGGAGCGGCGCGCGGATCATCGCCCGCACCGTCGAGAGCCGCTCGGTCATCGCGGTGCGCGAGGCGCTGCTCGATTCCGGCCATGACTGGACCAGCGTGCTCGGCGACGGGCTGCAGATCGTGCTCGAGGGCGAGGCCCCGAGCGAGGCCCAGCGCTTCCGCGCCATCTCGGCCGCCGGCACCGTGGTCGATGCCAGCCGGGTGATCGACAACATGCGCGTGACCGAGGCCGCGGGCCTGTCGCCGCCCGAATTCACCATCGAGATCCTGCGCAACGAGGCCGGGGTCTCGCTGGTCGGGCTGATCCCGGCCGCGACCGACCGCTTCCGGCTCGAGACCCGGATCGAGGGCGCCGCCGCCGGCCAGCCGGTGGCCGACCTGCTGCAATCGGCCGACTACCCGGTGCCGGACGGCTGGAGCCATGCGCTCGACCTCGCCATGACCGCGCTGGCCCGGCTGCCGCGGGCCAAGATCTCGGTCACCCCCGGCCGGGTCGAGGTGATCGCCACCGCCCCGAGCCGCGAGGAGCGGCGCCGGATCGAGACCGACCTGCGCCGTGCCGCGCCGCAGGAGGTGCAGCTCGCCCTCGCGATCAGCGCCCCGCGCCCGGTGATCGCGCCCTTCACCCTGCGCTTCGTGATCGACGGGACCGGCGCCCGTTTCGACGCCTGCGCCGCCGACAGCGACGAGTCGCGCGACGCGATCCTTGCCGCCGCCGGCGAGGCCGGCACCCTGCCCGGGGCAAGCTGCATCGTCGCGCTGGGCACCCCGTCGTCGCATTGGGGCGAGGCGGCGGTGGCCGGGATCCGGGCGCTGGGCGGGCTGGGCGGCGGCACGCTCACGCTCTCGAACACCGATGTCACCCTCGTGGCCGAGCCGGGCAGCGACCCCGAGCGCTTTGCCGAGGTGAGCGCCGCGCTCGACGGCGCGCTGCCGCGGGCCTTCTCGCTCAGCGCCAGCCTGCCCGAGGCGGTGCCGGCGCGGATCGGCCCGGCGGAATTCTCGGTCATGCTGACCGATGCCGGCGCGACCCTGCGCGGCCGGCTCGGCGATCCGCTGACCGAGACCGCGGTGCAGAGCCTCGCCGAGGCCGAGTTCGGCGCCGCCCGGGTCACCATGGCCACCCGCATCACCCCCGAGGGCCTGCCGCAGGGCTGGCCGGTGCGGGTCCTTGCCGGGCTCGAGGCGCTGTCGCATGTCAGGACCGGCAGCCTGCGGGTGCAGCCCGACCAGCTGACCCTTGCCGGCCGCAGCGGCGAGCCCGATGCCCATGACACGATCTCGCGGCTGCTGATCGAGCGGCTGGGCCAGGATGCGCGCTTCAGCCTCGACGTGAGCTATGACGAATCGCTCGACCCGGCCGCGGCGCTGCTGCCGCCGGCGGAATGCCTGGCCCGGATCGTCGCGGTGACCGAGGCCCGCAAGATCACCTTCGACCCCGGCTCGGCCACGATCTCGGGCCAGGGGATGCAGGCGCTCGACGGGATCGCCGACATCCTGCGCGACTGCGACGAGGCGCCGCTGCTGATCGCCGGCTATACCGACAGCCAGGGCCGCGAGGAAACCAACCTGCGCCTGAGCCAGGAACGCGCCGAGGCGGTGCTGAACGCGCTTCTCGCCCGCAGGGTGCCGGTCTCGGGCTTCGAGGCGGTGGGCTATGGCGAGGCCGATCCGATCGCCGACAATGCCACCGAGGAGGGGCGCGAGGCCAACCGCCGCATCGAGTTCCGCCTGATCGGCGCCGATCCGCAGGATCCGGCGGCTGCGGATACGGGTGCCGGGGACGGCGGCGAGGGCGAGGACGGCGACGACACCCTCGCCACCGGCGGCCCCGACCGGCCCGGGCTCCGGCTCGAGGCACGGCCCGAGGGGCTCGGGACCGGCGGGGAGGCGAACGGATGACGGCCGCGGCCATGGAAGGGGAGAGGCGATGAATCGCTCGGAGTTCATTCTCGCCACCGCGGTGGTGCTGTTCATCGCCTTCGCGCTGGGCTGGTTCGCCTTCTGGCTGATCCACCGCTTCACCCGGGTCACCCGCGCCGATATCGGCGAGCTCGACCGCATGGCCCAGGCCCTGCACGAGGCCGAGGAGACCCGCGACGAGGCCATCACCTATCTCCAGCAGCGCGAGTCCGAGATCACCAACCAGCTCACCCAGACCGAGGCCGAGCTGCGCGCCGCCATGGACGCCCTGCGCGACGCGCGGCGCGAGGCCGAGGCCCTGCGCGCGGTCGGCCAGTCGTCACTGTCCTGACAGGTCGCGCGGCGCGGCGGCGCGGGCAAGGCGGTCGTTGATCGCAAGCCCCAGCCCCGCGCGCGGGATCGGGGCCACGCAGATCGCTTCGGCGCCCGCGTCGTCCAGCCGGTGCAGCATCGCGAACAGGTTCGCCGCCGCCTCGGTCAGGTCGCCCGAAGGCGACAGGTTCAGCACCCCGTCCACCGCCCCGAAGCCGAGCATCACCTCGCCGGGCCGCGCTGCGGTCGCCTCCAGCCGCACCCGCCCGCGCGGCGCGTAATGCGAGGCGAGCTGACCGGGCGATGTGGGCTGCGCAGGGCGGTCCGGACGGTGCAGCGGCTGGCCGAGGGTGCGGGCGATCTCCTCGCCCGCGACGCCGCCGGGGCGCAGCAGCACCGGCCGGCCGCCGTCCAGGCCGACGATGGTCGATTCGAGCCCGACCGGAGTCGGCCCGCCGTCGACCACCGCCGCGATGCGGCCGCCAAGGCCGTCGCGCACATGCGCGGCCGTGGTCGGGCTGATCCGCCCCGAAGGGTTGGCCGAGGGCGCCGCCACCGGCCCGCCGAAGGCCGCAAGCAGCGCCCGCGCCACCGGATGCGCCGGCACCCGCAGCGCCACCGAAGAAAGCCCGGCCGTCACCAGCTTCGAGATCCCCGCCACCGGGCGCAGCGGCAGCACCAGCGTCAGCGGCCCGGGCCAGAAGGCCGCGGCCAGCGCACCTGCCTCGGGCGGAAATGCCGCGATCTCTCCGGCAGCCCCGGCATCCGCGACATGGACGATGAGCGGGTTGAACGCCGGCCGGCCCTTGGCCGCATAGATGCCGGCCACCGCGCGATCATCGCGCGCATCGGCGCCGAGGCCGTAGACCGTCTCGGTCGGGAACGCGACCAGCCGGCCCGCGCACAGCAGCGCGGCGGCGCGGGCGATGCCCCCCGCATCGGGGGCCAGGGTGACGGTGCTCTCGTCCATGACGTTACGTCGTCTCCGCGGCGGCGCCGGTGGATTTCCCGGGCCCGGCCGCTCATAAACCCGGCCATGGCGCAAGTGAAGCCGCCGCCAGCCCAGGGACGCCGGAGATGACCTATCGCTCGCCCGTCGGGGAAATCCGCTTCCATCTCGAACATGTCAGCGGTTATGCCGCGCTGGCCCGGACCGACCGCTTCGCCGAGGCCGGCGCCGAGACCGCCGCCGCGATCCTGACCGAGGCCGGGCGGCTCTGCGACGACGTGCTGGCCCCGGTGGCCGAGGCCGGCGACCGGCATCCGGCGACCCTGCACGAGGGAGAGCTGCGCTCCCCGCCCGGCTTTGCCGAGGCCTACCGCCGGATCGCCGCCGGCGGCTGGATCGGCCTGGCCGCCAGCCCCGATCATGGCGGCACGGGCCTGCCGCTCACCCTCGCCACCGCGGTGAACGAGATGATGTCGGGCGCCAATCTCGCGCTGCAACTCAATCCCCTGCTCACCCAGGGCCAGATCGAGGCGCTGGCCCGCCACGCGCCCGGGGGCTGGCTGCGCGACATCGCCCTGCCGGCGCTGGTCGAGGGCCGCTGGTCGGGCACCATGAACCTGACCGAGCCGCAGGCCGGCTCGGATCTGGGCGCGCTGGCCACCCGGGCCGAGCCGTCGGGCGACGGCACCTGCCGGATCACCGGCACCAAGATCTTCATCACCTGGGGCGAATGCGATTTCGTCGAGAACATCTGCCACCTGACCCTTGCCCGGCTGCCCGATGCGCCGGCGGGGACGCGCGGCATCAGCCTGTTTCTGGTGCCGAAATTCCTGCCCGGGCCGGACGGCGCGCCCGGTGTGCGCAACCGGGTGCGGGCGACGCGGCTCGAGCACAAGCTCGGCCTGCACGGCTCGCCCACCGCCGAGATGCTGTTCGAGGGCGCGACCGGCTGGCTGGTCGGGCCCGAGAACGGCGGCATGGCGGCAATGTTCACGATGATGAACCACGCCCGGCTCGGGGTCGCGGCCGAGGGGGTCGGGATTGCCGAGGCGGCGTTCCAGCTTGCCCTCGCCCATGCCCGGCAGCGCCGCCAGAACGGCCGCGCGATCATCGGCCATGCCGATGTGCGGCGGATGCTCGCCGGGATGGAGGCCGATCTCTTCGCCGCCCGGGCGATCCTGCTCTCCTGCGCGGTGGCGATCGACATGGCCGCCGCCACCGGCGATCCCGGCTGGGAGGCGCGGGCCGGGCTTCTGACCCCGATCGCCAAGGCATTCTGCACCGACACCGGCCACGATGCCGCGCAGACCGGCATCCAGATTCACGGCGGCATGGGCTATATCGAGGAGACCGGCGCCGCCCGCCTTGCCCGCGACGTGCGGGTGACGCAGATCTACGAGGGGACCAACGGCATCCAGGCGCTCGATCTGGTCGGCCGCAAGCTTGCCGATGGCGGCGAGGCGGCCGGGCGCCTGATCGACGGCATCCGCGCCAGCGCCGGGGCCGCCAGCGCCGCCCTGCCCGATCTGGCCGCTCCGGTCCGGCAGGCGGCCGAAAACCTGCGCGCGGGGCTCGGGGTGCTGCTCGCGCGGCCGGTTCCCGACCGCGGCGGTGCGGCGGTGCCGTTCCTGCGCGCCTTCGCCCGGGTGCTGGGCGGCGAGGCGCATCTGAAGGCCGCCGCCGCCGATCCGGCCCGCGCGCCGCTGGCCGGGTTCTACATCCGCCGCCTGCTGCCCGAAGTGGCGGCGCTGCTCGCCGCGAGCGGCGACGATCCGGCCACGCTGGCGGCGCTCGGGCCGCCGCGCGGCGGCGAGGGGGCGAAAGAGGGGTAGCCCGGGCTCCGGCCGGAAACAGACCCCGGCGCCGCGCGACTGGGTGGGGGCTGATACGCGCGACGCCGGGGGAAGCCATGCAGCTACGCCCCGCTCATCCCCCCCGGGCGGGGCGCGGAAAGGGTTGAATCGGGGTCATTTCATGTCAGGCCGGGCGGCACGGGCACAATCGCGCCGGTCGGCGCCGATTGTTTCCCCCGCCCGCCGTGAAAGGACCAGCCATGCGCGTCGATTATCCCGCCCTTGCCGCCACCATCGCCGCCCTGACCCGGGACGAGGAGGATGTGATCGCGCTGATGGCCACCGTGGCCTGCGAGGTGCACCATGCCGATGCGCGCTTCGACTGGACCGGATTCTATCGGGTCACGGCGCCGGAACTGCTGAAGATCGGCCCCTATCAGGGCGGGCACGGCTGCCTGGTGATCCCGTTCTCGCGCGGGGTCTGCGGCGCCGCCGCCCGCACCGGCGAGGTGCAGATCGTCGCCGATGTGGCGGCGTTCGATGGTCATATCGCCTGCTCCTCGACCACCCGCAGCGAGATCGTGCTGCCGGTGCGCGACGCGGCCGGCCGGCTGATCGCGGTCTTCGACATCGACAGCAACCGCCCCGGTGCCTTCGACACCGCCGATGCCGAGGGGCTGGGGGCGATTCTCGCCGCGGTGTTCGCGGGCGGGCCCGGCTGACGGCCGGCGGGCGGAGTTAACCTTTTGTTCCGTTTCCGCTGCCGTTCCGCACCCGTTCCGGCTATGGTCCCCCCGTCACCAGCCGGATCGCGGGAGGGTCGGGATGTATGCGCTTGTCGGACTGTTCGGCGTGCTGCTCGCCGGCCTCTTCGCCCTGCCGATGGCCGGCGGCCGGGGTGGCGATGACGACGATTTCGCTCCGGACACGGACCGCGACGGCGCGGACGACCTGCCGCCCGAGGACGGGCTGCCGCGCGACAGCCTGATCCTGTTCGGCGGCGACGGCGACCAGACCCTGACCGGCGGCCCGGGCGACGACCATCTCGACGGCGAGGACGGCGACGACCTGCTGCTCGGCGGCGACGGCAACGACAGCCTGCACGGCGGCCGCGGCGACGACATCCTGCTCGGCGGGCCGGGCGACGACCGGCCGGCCGGGCATG
>Ga0172382_10010632_pt1 | contig 12310 bp, 12 predicted proteins | sample Leawel138RmetaG_FD_122245 | JGI IMG/M metagenome (GOLD analysis project Ga0172382, IMG submission 122245) | Leachate microbial communities from a municipal landfill in Southern Ontario, Canada - Leachate well 138R metaG | ecosystem: Engineered > Solid waste > Landfill > Unclassified | place...
AGAACGATACATCCATATTCGAAAATGGAGGCTATGATCTTTTTATAAAAGCAATGAGTAGAGGTGAAAATACATCTGTTGGAACCCCTTTTTGGGAGTCAACGTACTTTGTCAACTCATCCGTTTCTGTAAATGTATCAACAGGTTCTACGACAACTAAAAACCTTATAATTAACATGTCAAATGATACAGGAAGAGCATTTCAAATTGCTCAAGCGCTCATCTATGGCAGCAAATATTTTCAGGAGATGAATGGTACTTCAGCTTCATCTGTGAGCGCTCAATATCCTAAAGGTGACAGTTGTTATTACAACATATTTGGAATTCATTTAACAGAAAACGTGTATCCTTTTTGGGATGTTATACTGCATGAATACGGACACCATCTTCAAACAATATTAAACATTTCAGATAGTCCAGGCGGTGATCATTCATTCACTGAAAACCTCGCAGATAGATATAGCAACAAATCTAAAGGTATTAAATTGGCGTGGGGTGAAGCATGGCCAACAGTATTTGCAAATTTGACTACAAAATATTATGCTTCTGATTTAAACAATATAAGCAACATTAATGATGATCGATATGATGCTTATCGTAATCCATCAGGATCATGGAGCTATAATCTAGAATCTGGACCGATCAATAATGGAGAAGCATCCGAAGGATCGGTTCTTGCGGTATTATTTGATTTACAAGATAGTGGAACAAATGAAAGCTTTGATCAAATCTCATTGTCACACCAACAACTTTGGAATTATGTGAAGAATAGCAAAGCCAAAACTTTTTCTTCTTTTGCAAACTATATATATAACAATACCAGCATTAACAAAGAAGACTTTGCAAAACTATTAGAGCACTATGGAATGTCCCCTAGGAATATTACGGTTAATGCTATATCAATGAGCCCCCCAACATTCAATTGGATTGATGGTGGCGGAAGTACGCAATTCCCAAATGATTTTTTTAATATCGTATTTTATGATTCCTTAAATAGAGAATTACTTCGAAAAGATTTTCTTACTTCAACAACATACACATTGACGCTTACTGAATGGGAAAGTGTGATATATAGCTATGGAACGAATTTTAGTATTGTTATTGAAGCATATCAATCAGATAGTCCTCTTACTGGTGTTTATAGGTCACCAAAAACAATATTTCAAAAACCAACATTTAGTCCACCAGCTGAGAATCTATATATGGCAGCCAACAATAGATATGTAGAAAGGGTATCAAAAGTATTACCCGGACAATATCATGATTTTTATACCACGTTTGCATCATCGGGTCAAAAAATAATACAAACATTTGGACCTAAGGACGCTTATCTAGAAATATTCGATAGCATGAATAATCGAATTTCATATAACAATAACAGCGGTTATGGACTCAATGCATGGATAAGATTTGATGCAGAAGCAAATCAGCAATATAAAATACGCGTAAGGTTTTATAGTTCGCTGGAAGGGGGGAGTATAAAACTAGGAATAACTCCATCATCTGTGGGAAGCACTCAATCATCAAATATGACTGATTTTAATAATATTTTTAATTCAGTGATAAATGCAGGATTGAGTTTACAGACTTCGACCATTCTAAATAGTACTAATCTGTGGACAATTACAATTACTAACACCAAAACATACACATTATTGACCGATAAATACAGTACCGAATACAATTATATCGATATGTATCTATACTTAATTGATCCTTCATCTACTACTCCATGTTTGTATAACGATGATGGAGGAGGTAATTTACAAGCTAAAATCGTTACACAATTAGAGGCCGGAAAAACTTATTTATTAATCATATCTACGTACAATATTACAACTCAAAGTGGGTATTTTAAACTTAGAGTAAGTTAGTTGGTGTGATAAATATTGTTAGTCTGATAAGATGGTGTTTTAAGCAACAATACGAAAGCGAAAAAGTATGAGCAATATCGATCACAACAGGATTACTGCTGAAGCAATAAAAAAGGTTTATAAACTCGAGTCATAGGACTTATCTTCAACACGATAAAAGAAGAAATGATTGATCCAATAAAGGTCACTCAAAATGCATTTTAACACTTCAATTATTGGTGCATTGATTTTACATCAGAAGTACCATATGTTGAAATCAAAGAATAGAAACACACGCTCAACTCCATTGGTATATTAGTAAAATACTATAAAGTTTAAAAAATAAAACAACCTTGTATAAATGAGGTTGTTTTTAATTCTTATTATCGATTGTGGATGTTTCTACTTTACTTTGAGACAACTTACATAATATTATATAGTACTCATTTTCAAGCCATATTCATGAATAGTGCATATCATCTAAATACCAAGAGTAGAATTTTAAAAACTAAGTATTAATTATATATATAATTCAAATTCTCTCGTGTGCCAAATGTGATGTTTAAGGGTTAAGACAATGATGAATTTCAAAATGCCTTATTTTTCTTATACATTGTATAAAAAAACAAAAATCAATGCTATAATGAAATAAAATCATCAATTAAAAAAGACAACAAGAGTGCGCATCAACATTTATTTGTTGATTTTTGTTTATAAACTACATTAGGAGGATTACCATGCAAGACCTTATTACCATCATTTCCATTTCGAGTACCACATTGATTGCAGTTTTAACCGGAGTATTCTCGTATTTGAATCGTGTTAGAGAACACCATTTCGAAATTGACAAAATTGTCAAAACAGAATTGTATGGTTTAAAAATGAAAGCATTGGTTGAGATCACCCAGGATATTCAGCATCTGATGATGCTTGGTATTGCAGAAACACTCGATGTCAATGATATTATCGAAACGGTCAATTGCATTAAAGCAAATCTTTTCACCTATGGAACAGATGATCAGATGACACTATTTGATAACCTTTGGTACTATTTAAATGAAGGAGCAGCACAGGAAAAAGAAAAAATGGCTACATTAGCGATGCTCATCAGAAGTCTCCGTAAAGACATGGGACATGAAGATACAGGATTATCAAACCAGTCGCTTATTGAAGCATTCCAGTTTTTGTTACCTCCAAATGCGTAATCGAAATAAAAGATGTGAGCTTTGCTACTTCTGCAAGCATTCCATAAACATCACTTCGGCATTAAAACAAATGAATTAATTTGTGTCAAAACGATAACTTCTTAACATCTAGACATCATTAATCGTATCTGCAATTTTTTTCGTTTCTAAGATATTTGCCAAAAAAATCATACTTAAAATAAGCTCATAGGAGTTGAGTTCTTTCGTTGCATCATCAGTTAATATCATAAATCACAGAGAAACCTCCATTGTTTTATTGTTAGTTTACTAAATAACTTTTTTACTATATAGCATATTTAAACGATAGAAACATAAATAAATGCAATTGAATTCTTAAAGGAGACGAAGACATGCTTTTAGATCATGAACTCAAACTGTTAGAAACAAAGGGTTATGAAGAAGTCAAAGCACTTTTAGATGAGTGGAGTCAGGTCAGAACAAATATGCACACCAGCATTGATCAGGCTAAGATTTTTCTGCCCAACTATTTTTTTATTGCAGATCCAGGTGTTGGTTTATCATATTTAGTACACGTAATCAGTGAACACTTATTTTGTTTAGGAATTATACCCTTTTCAAATACTCAAAAATATATCGAGTTTTTGCTCGAATATGATGAGAATCCACAAACATTTAAGTCATTTGAACGTCTTTATAATCTTTTAGAACATGGTTTAAGTCAATACGGTCAACCATTTGCAGGTGTCTTAATGATTCATATCACTGAATGGATTCAAAAAGGGGAATATACAAGCGAGAAATTTCACAGGTTTTTAGACTATCTTACGCAAAGAGATAATATTCAAATGATCATCTTCGTAAGCGAATCATCACGTCATACGGATAATCAAATGACAGAAAGTCTTATTTCAAAGAAAATACGTATACGGAAAGTTAGAATTAGCACATCACCTGCCGAGGTACTCCTCGAAAAGCTTGTTGACTTGGTCAAAACATTAGGAATTGAGATTGAAGCGGATGGCAAAGACGTGTTACTCAATACCATACGAAAAGCGATGAAGAGTCATTCATTCAATGGCATGTTCACGATTAAAAGTCTTGCTAAAGATATTGTATATGAAACGTATCGTAAAAAGGACATGAAGCAAACACCTTTGACTGCACAAGATCTTAGTATGTTTGATGTCAATGGTTCCTGGTTAAAACAGCTTGACTTTAAACTTTAGGAGGATAATGTCAATGTTTGAAGAAGATAAACAGAACGACTATATTAATCACGATCATAAATACGGGATGTATCTTCCCAAAATGGTTACAGGATCAAGATGGGCGTTTGTATCGGAGATTACCCGTAATCTAAAAAAGATAGATTTAAATGAAAAAACTTCAAAGGCAAGTGGGTTACCTATTTACGCAGATAAGCAATATATCTTTGTAGACCACTTAGATAATCATTCACTTATCTTAGGGTCTACCGGGTCTAAAAAGACAAGACTTTTTTGTATGCCAACGATTAACCTGTTGGGACATGCAGGTGAATCCATGATCATTTCAGACCCCAAGGGTGAATTGCTTGAGAAGAATTCAGGATATCTACTAGCTCAAGGATATGAAATTGGTATACTAAATTTTAGAGAACCCACAAAGAGTAACCTCATGTGGAATCCTCTTCATATACCTTATGTGTACTATAAGAATCAGAAATTTGATAAGGCAACAGAGATGGTGACTGATTTTGTTAATACCCTTAAGGGTCAAGTCAGAAGTGAGCGAGACCCTTATTGGGAAATTACAGCTTCTAACTATATTGTTGGTATTATCCTTTTACTTTTTGAACTATCACAGTCCCTTGATGAAATCAACATGAAATCTGTGGTTATGCTAGCATCTTATGCACATGATACCAATGAACTCGAATTATCTGCATTGGCAAAATTTGTCAAACAGATGCCGAGACATTCACTTGCTGCAATCAAAATGTTATCAACATTGCTGAATGCTGATAATACGAGAAAAAGTATTTTGGGAACGGTAGATACCATGTTGTCGCCTTTCATGAACTCATCGGGTTTGACGAGTTTACTTTCTAAAACAAATGTTGAGATTGAAGATTTAGGGAAAAAGAAAAAAGCCATCTTTCTTATCATTCCTGACGAGAAGACCACGCTTCATTTTCTAGCTTCTGCCTTCATTAAACAAGCATATGAGTTACTTATTGAATTAGCGGGAAAACAAGTTAATCGCATGCTGGAAAATCGGGTAAACTTTATGTTGGATGAGTTTGCTAATATGCCACGTATCACGGATATGCCAGCGATGATTACCGCAGCAAGAAGCAGAAACATGCGTTTCTTTTTAGTTGTTCAAAGTGAACAACAACTATTCAATATTTATCAAGAAGAAGCCCAAACGATAAAAGGAAACTGTACTAACTGGGTGTTTCTAACCTCAAGAGAAAGAAATCTTTTAGAAGAGGTACAAGCGCTGTGCGGTAAACGAAATGCTTTTGATAGAGAGGAACCTCTCATCTCTGTGAGTCAACTTCAAATGTTTGATAAAGCGCGCGGTCAAGCACTTATCTTACAAGCAAGAAACTATCCTTTCATGACTTATTTACCTGATATTGACGACTATGAGATGTTTCGAAATTTTGAACCTATAGCGACTATCGACATTGTATTTGATACGGTTGATTTCTTTGATTTTGATCAGTTCTATTCCAGTTTTGAAAGAGGAGCTTATTCAATGTCTCAATTCTTTAAGCATGAACAGAAACCTCAAACGAAGTTGACTGTTAAAGAAAAGTACGCCTTCTTAAAGGAAAAGAAATGAAACATGCCATCACCATTAAACTTGCAAATAATCCATTAAGGATTAACTCCCGTCTTTATGGTAAATCACACAAAAAACAGGGGAACAAGCAACTTGTTCTATTTATTGATCTAAGTGAACTACCTCCAGCAGAACTCATTCCTAAACAGGGATACCTATTTATCTACATGAATGATAAAGAGGTTAGCTGTAAAGTTATTTATAAGAGTAATATAGAGAATCCGCATGATTACGATAAAGGATATCCCATTGTTTTTGAGATAAATTCATCAAGTGAAGAGGGTCTTAAACTATTTGGTGAACCACAAGAGTTGAACTATATAAAGAAGAAAAACGAATGGTTGTTCTTTCAGTATGATCCACTATTTATGGAAGATATGCCCTTATTTCAAACACTTGATGGCTATGTCTATCTTATGTTGCCAAACAGCACAATGAATCCAGTCGATTTTAGCAAGGCATATGTCGTCATTGATAGAACGTAGGTATAACATGGATATTAATCAACTGTTAAAGTGTGTTAAAGATGGTGACAAAAAAGTCTTTAATCAGATAACAATATCTAACATAGATTATCTCATCGATCATCATCAACCTGATGATTTTTCAGTGATTCAAACGGCCATCTTAGAGTTCTTTGAGCATCAATCGTTTAATACAGATAATTTGAATCATTCATCGTTAGCCACCATCATTGATAAGAGTAAGCTATTAGAGGTTAGTTCAGATCGATTGCTGCTCATCCATGAGTATCTTTATAACAAATTAAATTTGTTCAACGAACAGAATAATCTAATAACACATGAGCTAAAAAACTATTTGAATACGGTTTCCAAAGACACCTTGGCCGAAGCAGATGTCTACTTCTTCTTGGCAAGATGTTACATTGACAGTAAACAAGAATATCTCATTGAAGAAACACTCTATAAAGCGATCAACATCTATGATCTCTACGCAGAAAGAAAAGAATCAAAAATACTAGAAAGACTCGGTCAAAGTTATCGCTATTTAGGTGAATATTATGAACAACTTTCAGATTACGCCTTAGCAGCGAGTTGTTATGAACAAGCAACGATGTTTTTCAACTATATGAAAGATCAAAAGAACGAATCCGCCATTATTCGTGATGAATATATCTACCCATATGTTATGTCACATTATCAATATCTTAAAGTTAAACAAAAAATTCCTTCGTTTGATTTATCTGAGTTAGAAGGTTTTATCCAGTATCTAAGAAGATGTGTCAAAGAAAGGAAAGGTTATGATTTTTATCTTGCCAGTTTGCTTTATGATTATGCTGAAAAGATAGAAAGAGATCATCCTGATGAGGCCATTCGATTATATCAAGAGTCGCTCGATGTAAGACATCAAAAAAGTACAGTTATCAAGCAAGAAGATCTTGCGATGACAGGTTTTACCTTTTCAAAGATTGCAAGATTATATGAGGTTGATAAAGATGATTCAAAAGCACTTTATTATTATGATCAAGCATTCGAAGTATTTCAAACGAAAGCACAAACTGATGCAAACTATCAGATCGAAGTTGGAAGAATATCCTATAATCAGGCCTTAATCTATCAAAGGAATAAACTGTACGAGCAAGCAGAGTATCACTACTTTATCGCACAAGATGCCTATGAGAGCGCTTCTGAATTTCACAATAAGTACACCTATGATTTCATCATGAATCAATTTCACTTTGCTGAATTTTATAGGGATAGAATGGATTATTATAACGCGAGTGTTTATTTTGTTGAAGCAGCAAACTTTTTCACCACTCACTACGATAAAGATTTTAATCGTTACGCACACTATGCAGGGATGTCACTATTCTATGCATCAAAAATGTGCATTTTAGCGAAGCGGGACGAGTTGATTTATTCATATACTCAGGCTGGATTCCTTATTCTAAAGAAACTTTATCAGGTCAAAGGGAATAAATATATCCATTTTATCGCTGAGCTCTACTTGATTTATGGTGAATATCTTTTAAAGCATAAGCAGTACCCGGTGGCTATTGAGAACTTAAAGTCAGCTGTTGAGGTGTTTGGAAAAATATATCAGAGATACGAGAAACAAGCAAATGATTTAAATGCATCCTATCTTTCATTGATTGCCTGTTATAAGGCACTTAAGGATGAAGAAAGTGCGATGAACATACAGTTTGATTATCTATCATTTCTAGAAACACAGAGCCTCAAAGATAAAGCATACGGGGATCAATATCAAAAACACTTAAAGCTCATGTTTTCGCTATTATTGATAAATCAAGTGGATGAGGTAGCCTTTGACTTGATTGGAAAAATGAAAGTAGATAGAAAAAATAAATCGCTTGATTATGCGATTCTGGCGTGTTATTCACTAGCAAAAAACAATTTAGAAAAAGGGATGAAAATCTTCAGAAAGTTTAAGAAGGAACTCCTTAATCAAGATTGTTTTGACCAACTAGAGATCCATATGATAGGATTGCTCAATAGGCTTTTTGAACAAGAGAAATGTCAAAAATTGATGGATAACAATTTAGCAAATAAAATCATTAAGATGATGCAAAAAAATAGAAAAAGTTCTCTTTTAGAGAGCGAGAAAGAAATTTTAATCACATCTGCACACTATTTAAATCAGTACTTTCAGAAAACGAATCAACCGAATAAGATCAAGGAAGTTGAATCCTTCCATCGGTACTAGTATACACGCTTGCTTTTTGATACCACTTGTTTGCTTGATTTGGTTTGTTCATACTTTGGTATAAGTCACCGAATTCTTTAGCTGTTTGATAGAGATGATAACGATCTCTAAAAAGTTTACGCTTACGCTTAAGCAATTCAATTTGTTCAGGATGACTTAATGGGGTAATTTTTTGCTTGAGTTCAATCGTTTGAAGTAATATACGTCTGTAAAATGATGTTAATCGTTGATTCTTATAAGTAAGAATCGCAAGCGCATTATCTACATGCCTTTCTAATCCTGCTTGATCCTTGGTCTTCATGATCAGTAAACTTAGATAATAATACATCATACCAAACACAGGTGCATGCATATGATGAAGCATACGATCGTTCATATGAATAAAGTCAAATCCGGGAACCAAATTATACATTAGATACTGTTGGTAGTCTAGAAAAACTCGCAACACTTTTGTTGCATATTGATTAGCTAAAGGGTATTGATTATGCGAAATAAGATGATGGATAAACATCGTGTAGTGTTTAATCATGGCAGGAGCGTAAAGATTACCTTCTTTAACATAAATTCTTTCATGAGTTTTAATTCGTTTTCTTCTTGCATCCATTGATACTGGTTGAACGCTCATTTGATTTTCCTCACTTTTATTAATACTTTCTTATGGGTTAAAAAAATGTAACACTGTATATATCATACATAAAAAAGATTGGAGCACTTTATGGACCATCAATTTGAAAAGAATAAACAAGCACTAATTCAACAAGTGAATCAGCTACTGCAACAAAAAGATTACGAACATGCTATTGTGCCTATTAAGGAACTAATTGACATACAAAATGAGTATCTTGATCATCAAGAGTGTCTTGAAGATCAAATAGAACTCATGATATTGGCTAACAATCTTTATCGTTATGAACACATCAGCCAAACACCGAAATTCTATAAAACTGCGTTGTATCAAAATCTTATGATGTATTCATATGATGATTTTGAATGGAAGATGGATAAGTTTCAAGAATTACTTAAGATTGCTCTTTTTGATAGAGATTTCTTTATCATATATAATGTTTCTTTTATACTTATGTCGTATTATAGAAACAGCGATAATCAAGAGCAGCTCGTATCCATATATAAAGATCTTTTCATGAGTTTAAAAGAACTAGAAGCTGATTTAATCAACTACGCTAAGCGAGTCGATGACATCACGCTAAATGTCGATAAAGAGATGAGTGAGAGCTTATTTTATCGATTGAATAAGAATCCAATTGAACAAACCTCAATGTATCAAGCAATTAAACACTTAGTAGATGACGAAGTATCAGAGATTGTGGGAAAATCGTCTGGTCTAGGTTTTTGTCATGTTATTTGGTCAAAAAAGAAAAGTGTATTGAAGGAAAAGTACGGTATGGAATGGCATAGTCCTTCCGACTTAAATGACGCTCACTTTGATTAACATAAGATAAAACAAGGCGTTTGCTACTTAGAACAATAATATTGGTTGGTAAGGTTATTACTATTTTACATTATATTGATTCATTTTAGTTGATAGGACTAAAAAAAAGACATGAGATCACTACATGATTAGTAGTGCCAAGAATTTGTATCAATAATAATTAAAAGGAACTGCAGTTCTAATATATTTCCCATATTATGGGCTAAGTACAAGCACCTTAATAACTGAAAATAATAGTAAGAGATGGTTTCTTTTCGAAAAAGCGACCATTTTTTGTTTTTTCTGAGTATATCACCATATTGTTTTGATGTCATTCTTTGAAGATTCAACTGTTAGCGATGATTATACAGCAATCCATATAGGCATCATCGTATGGCAAGATATGATGAATGGATCGACGAGTAAAGATGTCAAATCTCATCACTTTCTATCCATGCTAAATATCCATCTTCACGATAGCTGGTATCCCTTATTTGGTAGAAGACATAAAATAGGAAGAGATCAATATTTAGTTGAACTAAGTGAGATGTTATCACACTTAAAGAATATAACCTGTATCTCAACTTGGGTTCCTTTCAATGAAGCATGGGGTCAGTTTCATGCCCTAAAGGTCGAAAAACTTATCAAAACATTTGATCCAACACGCTTAGTTGATCACGCCAGTGGATGGGCAGATCAAAAAGGTGGAGATTATCACAGCAGGCATATCTATTTTTAGAAGATCAAATTTCCAGTGAGAAAAGCTAAAAAGAGAATCTTAGCACTCACCGAATTTTGTGGTTACAGTATGAGAATAGATGAACATAGTTACAACTCAGATGATATTTTCGGATATAAAGTGTTTGAATCTTTATCTGAACTTAATCGAGCAGTTAAGGAAGTATATGAGAAACGTATCTATCCTGAGATTGATAAAGGATTGAGTGTTTTAGTCTACACACAGCTTTCTGATGTTGAGGATGAGGTCAACGGTATGGTGACCTATGATCGTAAAATAGATAAGATTGATAAGAAGATGATGAGGGAGATTAACATCACGATGTGGGATATGTTTAAAAGATCTCTATAGAATGATTTTTAAGAAGAGGTAATAGCTATCAATATTCAAAAAGAAGTATTTGAAAACTTAAAAAAGCAATTGACCAAGCACAAGGTACTAAGTTGTTTAATTCAAATCAATGACAACTTAATTTTTGAGCACTATAAAAACCATAAAGAAAAAGATACACTACAACATATTAATTCAGTAACCAAAAGTGTACTATCTATTTTATATGGTATCGCAATCAAAAGAGGTTATCCAATCGATTTGGATGAGCCTATTTACAATTACTATCCTGAATATAAAGATTTTTCAGAAGACATACAAAAACAAAAGATCACCATCAGGCACTTACTTACAATGACTCCTGGTTTTGATTGGCCAGAGTTGGCAGTTGGAATTTTTTTGGCTCCCTATGTCTTTCAAGAAGATCCAGTTGGCTTTATCCTCAATCGAAAACTTGCGCATCCACCTGGAACAAAAATGAACTAAAATTCTGGTTGTTCACATCTATTAAGCGATATATTGCAAAAAAAGACAAACCTTAGTCTCCATGAATTTGCTAAAATGTATCTATTTCACCCACTTCAAATTTATGACACCGTATGGCATGAAAAAGCTGGAATCACCTTAGGTTCAGATGGACTTCGCATAAAATCAGAAGATCTCCTTAAGATTGGAGAGTTGTTGCTCAATAAAGGCATATATAAAGGTGAAACCTTCTTTGATTCATCATGGCTTGATGAAGCAACAAAGCCACACTATAAAAGTTATATGATGGGATCTTATGGTTACCATTTCTGGTCATATATATAAAGGAGTCGACTTACCCCTTTATTTCGGATTAGGATTTGGCGGTCAGTATCTTATTGTTGTACCTAAAGTAAACTTAACCTTAATATTAACATCTAGAATTTATAAAGATTCACTCGTTCCTTTAAATATCATTAAAACATATCTATTTGATCACATGATTGATTCTATGTAAGATATTAAAATATAGGATTATCCGTCCACTTGAATTGATATCTAAGTTAGACATAAATGATTAAAATATGAATCGATAATCAGAGGATAAATCAAAAGGTCATTTTCTATCCGAAATGACTATGTAGAAGAACAAAAGGAATATAATTAGGGTGAAGGAAGGTAATGAAATGAAAAAATTATACTTTTTATTGATACCCTTATTATTGCTACTATTGATAGCTTGTGGTTCCGTACAATCTGATTATTATGAAGTTCATGTCATTGTTGTAGAAGATACTCTCTTTTACTATAT